>Ga0116231_10010069_pt1 | contig 15480 bp, 11 predicted proteins | sample S1TSphgellanicum_2_FD_89695 | JGI IMG/M metagenome (GOLD analysis project Ga0116231, IMG submission 89695) | Host-associated microbial communities from peat moss isolated from Minnesota, USA - S1T2_Fd - Sphagnum magellanicum MG | ecosystem: Host-associated > Plants > Peat moss > Unclassified...
AGGCTGCGCGCGAGTAGCGGCGCGAGGTCCTTCAGTTTGGTCGGGTCGGTGTCGTTGAGTTCGCGGATTGTCTTGAGATAGACCTCCAAGCGCGAGCGATCGAGCGCCGCCTGATTGAGATCCTGAGACGTGCGCACGAAGGCGCCCGGCCGGCCGCGCACGGCGCTCACGAGCGTGCGGAAATCGCCGCCCGTCTCGGGCGCGAAGAACACGAGCACTTGTTGTGCGTCCTTCGGAACACTGACGGTCATACCGTCGCGGCCGCACTTGTCGGACCAGGTTTGGCAACGAAAGAACCATTCGGCCGGCGGCGGGTTCGTCGCACCGTTCAGAAACGAGGCGATCAACAGATAGTGAGCGGACTGGGTCGGCGGCAGATCGGCCTTGATCCAAAGGCGATCACCGGCCGCGAGATTGGGAACCTCGGCGATCGGCAAGGTCGTCGTCCCGCGCGTCACTTTGACCTCGAGCGTGGGGCCGGCGAGATCGAACGGCGCGGGTGCCGCGTGTGCCGCGACGCCGGCTGCGCAAAGCAGGAGTCCGACTAGATATCGTAAAGATATTGTAATGTTGCTGCCCCGGAGTTCGCGTTCATTCGCCACTTGGAGTGCGGGCTCGAGGCAGAGTTCGCACGGCCGCGCGGGTCCGTGCACTCAGGGCGCCGAATAGCCCGATTCACCAATAGGTTAGCATAGACTCAAGATCGGCTGATCGGCAGGTCCAGCGTCACACTCAAGCCGCCCAGGTCGCGGTTGGCGAGGTGGATGCGGCCGCCGTGCGCCTCGGCGATTTCGCGCGCGAGCGCGAGCCCGAGCCCCGTGCCGCTGCGCTTCGTCGAGTAAAACGGCAGCAGCGCTTGCGCGAGCACCGTGGGGTTCATGCCCGTGCCGCGGTCGCGCACTTCGATGCGTTGCGTGTCGTCCGTCGCCGTGACCTCGATCTCGACGGCCTGCGCAGTGCCCCCGGACTCGTGCGCGTTCTTGAGCAGGTTGATGAGCGCCTGCTCGACTTGCGCGCGGTCGAACCAGCCCGCCGCATCGGGCAGTGCCGCCGCGATCTGAAACGGTGAGTGGCGTGCGAGTTCCGCGAGGAAGGGAGCCCACTCGACGCGCTCCGGAAGAGGCGCGGGTAATTTGGCGAAGGCGGCATAGCCGCTCACGAAATGATGCAGGTGTCGCGAGCGTTCTGCGATCGCCGCGAACACCTGCGGCAGACTTGCCAAGTCGCCGCGCCGCGCGATTTCCGCGCCCGAATGCGCGAGCGAGGCCAGGGGACCCAGCGAGTTGTTGAGTTCGTGGCTCAGCACGCGGATCAGATTCTTCCAGGTGGCCACTTCCTGGCGCGACAGTTCGCGCGTCAATCGCTTCAATAGAAACAGGCGATACGGCCGGCCTTGCAGCACGAACGCCCGCTGCGACAGATGGAAAGTCTCCTCGGTGCCGTCGACTTCGGCCGTGAACAAACTGTCGTTGCGCTCTTGCGCGGCGTTCTGCAAGGAGGCGGGCGCGTTGGCCAGCGAGTCGGCGAACTTGAGGCCGGTCAGGCTGCGACCCTCCGAGAACAACTGTCGTGCGGCGAGGTTTGCATAAGCGATGCGGTCGTGGGCATCGACGAGCACGAGCGCGACGGGCGAGTTCTGCATGACCGTGTCGAGCAAGAGCTCTCTTTGCACCAGGTGCGCGCGCTGATCGCGCAGCGCCGCAGCCAATTCATTATGTGCGCTCATCAGAACGCCGAGCTCGTCGCGGCGTTCTGCGACCAGCGAGACACTGAAATCTCCCTCACGATAGCTCGCGACCGTGGCCGTCAGGCCGCGCAGCAACAGTTGGACCGGGCGCAACAGATGTCCCGCGAGCCAGACGGCGACCGGCACCGCCGAGGCGGCGGCGACCAGTAGCGCGATTGCCGGGTTGCCGAGCCAGCGTCCGAGATAGGCGCCCAGCGCCGCCGCCGCGGCGGCGACCAGGACCAAGGTCAAGGCCAGCTTATGATGAAGCGTCATGGCCGCATCTGCGAGCTCATGACCGGATCATGGTGCGCGCAAATTGAAACGCTGCATGCGCCGATAAAGCGCCTGACGCGACAGGCCGAGATTCTGTGCGGCCCGCGTGATGTTGCCGCCGGCCTCCCGCAGACTCGCCTCGACGGCTTCGCGCCCCGGTTCCTCGGCGTCGCTGCGGCGCTGGGAGCCGTCGGGCGGTGAACGTGCCGCCGGCAAGTTCAAGACGGCGGCCGTCACGCTTTGCGCGTGCGCGAGCAGCTTGGCGCGTTCGATCGAATTGCGCAATTCGCGTACGTTCCCCGGCCAATCATGTGCGAGCAGCGCGAGTACCGCATCCTCGCTGAGCTGCATACCGTCCCCGAGAAAATGGCGCGCGAGCGGCAAGATGTCGGCCGGACGCGCCGCGAGCGCGGGCACTACGATCTCGATGACGTTGAGTCGATAGTACAAATCCTCGCGAAACCGCCCGTCGCGGATCATCGCCTTGAGATCCGCATTGGTCGCCGCGATGATGCGCACTCGCGTCGCGCGGCTCGCGGTCGAGCCCAGCTTGTCGATCTGACCCGTCTCGAGCACGCGCAGTAACTTGATCTGGCCGGCCGGCGGCAGGTTGCCGATCTCGTCGAGGAACAGCGTGCCGCCGTCGGCCTGTTCGAAACGGCCCACGCGTGTCTTGTGCGCGCCTGTATAAGCGCCGGCTTCCGCGCCGAACAACTCCGCCTCGACGAGATCCGCGGGTATCGCGCCGCAATTGATCGCGACGAACGGACCGCCGCTGACCGAGGAGTTCGCGTGCACGATCTGCGCGATGCGGTCCTTGCCGGCGCCGTTCGGACCCATGATCAGAACGGGCACCGGAGCGCGCGCAACGCGGCAGGCCAGTTCGACGACGCGTTCCATGGCATCCGAAGCGAACACCATGCCGCCGAGATCGTAGGACTGCGCAAGACGCTCGCGCCGTTCGCGTTGCTCCTGCTGCTGCCGCCGCCGCTCCTGTGTCGCTTCGCCGAGCTCGAGCAGGTTCTCGACGGTTGCGAGCAGCTTGTCGTTGTCCCAGGGCTTGCCGATGTAGTCGGCGGCGCCGGCCTTCACGAGATTCACGGCCGATTCGAGATGCGTCCAAGCCGTGAGCAGGATCACGGGCAGGTCGGGTTGCGCCGCGCGCAGCGCGCGGAACAGTGCGGCACCTTCGGCGCCCGAGGTCGTGTCGGCCGAGAAATTCATGTCGGCGATCACGAGATCGACGCGATCCTGCGCGAGGATCGCGAAGCCCCGTTCGGAGTTCTCGGCCGCGAGCGTGCGAATATCGTGCAAGCCGAACAGCAGCTTCAGCGCTTCGGCGACCGCCGGATTGTCATCGATGACGAGTACGGTGCGCATGCCCGGATGTTAACGCCTCGGCGGCCCGTGCGGGGATATTAGCGGTCCTCGCACGCCACCCGCACCTCGCACCCGAACTGGCACCACCACCACCAGCGCCACCACCAGCGCCGCCGCTCAAGCGCTGCGTGTCGCGAGCGCCGGCGGCACGGACGCCGCGCGCAGGGCGGGCCAGAGTACGGCGAGCTGTCCGAGGATCAGCATGACGATCGCGCCTCCGATCGGCCACCTTGAGTCCATGCGCAGCATCTCAAAGCTGCGAACCATCCACAGATTCAGTGCGATCGCGAACGCGATACCGCCGATGACTCCGGCCGCCGCGATCAGAAGATTCTCGGTCTGGAAGTAACGTACGATGTCGCCGCGGCTGGCGCCGAGCGCTCGGCGGATACCGATTTGGCGTCGTCGCTGTGCCACCCAATAGCTCGTGAGTCCGACGATACCGAAGCCTGTCACGAGCAACAGCGCAACACTGATGGACGTCAGCAGGATCACGAGACCGTGGTCGCCTCGATAGGCGATCGCCCGAACCTGTGCCATCGAGCGGGTCCGCAGGATGCGGTCGTTGTCGAGCGCGAACAGCTTCTGCTCGGCCGCTTGCATGACCGACGCCAGTCGGCCGGGCTGCACACGCACGAGATAGTCCGAACGTTCATCAATCGGGCGGTATGGCAGCAGCGTCGAAAGTTCGGCCGTTTCACCGAACGGCCCGGTCGAGGCGGCTGCGAAGGATTGCAGCCGTTCGACGATGCCGACGATGCGTTCCGGGTGGTCCCCGCTTTCGATATAGAGGTTCTGGCCCAGCGCGTTGCCCGCCGGAAACGCCTTGTCGGCGAGCGCCTTGGTCACGATCAGAACGCTCGTCTGCGGGCTGTCGCTCTCGCGTCGGTCCGTGATCTCGTCAGCCCGGAAATTTCTTCCCGCGATGAGTCGCACGCCCAGCGTATTGAGTGCGTGTTCGTCCGCGAAATACATCGCGGTCGAGGTCGTTTGCGTCTCCTGATCCGGCTTCAGGTGCACGGAACTGCCCCAACCGCCGCCCGCCAGGGGATAGCTGTAGTCCGCAAACGCATCGACGACGCCGGGCAACCCGCGCAAGCTCGCGAGATCCGCGCTCACGCGGGAGGCCATGTCCGGCGGATGACTGACCGCATCGCTGCGGATCGAGAAGATGTTCGCTTCATCGATGCCCGTAGGGCGGGAACTCCAGCTTGAGCGAAATTGGACGATGCTGAGCGCATTCGCGAGAAAGCCCAGCGTGATCGCAATCTGCGCCGCGATGAGCAGCGCACCGAACTTGTTGCGGCGGAGGGTCGACAGGATCGGACGAACTTCGAGCGTGCTCACGAGGCTTTCAGTTGCCAGGCGGGCTGCACGCGCGCCGCGCGCCAAGTCGGATACAGACCTGCGAGAAGTGTCGCAGCCACGGCAAGTCCGAGCGCAATGCCGACGTCCGCCCAGTCGAGATGCGTCAGCGCGACGAAGTCGGCGTCCAACAGCGATCGTGCCGCGAGCAGCCCGAGACCCGTGAGGGTCAATCCGAGCACGCCGCCGGCCAGACCGATCGTCGCGGTCTCGATCAGGCATTGCGCGAAGATCGCCGAGCGCGGTGCGCCGAGCGCGCGGCGCACGCCGATGTCGCCGGCGCGGCTCATGAGCTTCGCGAGCAGCAGTCCCGCGGCATTGAGCAGGCAGACCATCAGAAAGCCGAACGACAGCAGAAGCAGAAGGCTGACCTCGTTCGGCACGACATGCCGATAGGCGAGCCATTCGCGTACGTCCCGCAATTGGGTGCGCGGCAGCCAGGCGAAGCGACCGCTGCGTTGCTGCTCGGCCGCGTAGTTGCCGAGGTACAAGCGGTACTTCGCGACATCCGCGGGCGTCGGCAACTCCACCCAGAACTGCAGCCAGATGCAGTTCGATTTCAGCATGTCGGCAAACGAGGCGCCGGACTCATCGTAGCAACTCGTGCTGCCATCGACCGCCATTTCGCGATCGATCGCGCGCGTGAACGGGATCAACAACCGGTCGCTTTCGCCGAAAGGCACCATTTGCAGATCGTAGAAGCGGGGGATCGGCAACCAGTCGTTCAAGACGCCGACGACCGTATAGGTTTCATTGTCGAGACGCAGCGTCTTGCCGACGCTGTTGACGCCTCCGAAGAGTTGGTCGTTCACGCCACGCGTGAGTACGACGACGGCCGCACGATTGTCGTCGTCGGCTTGCGTCCAGGGGGCGCCGAATTTGAACGGCACCGTAAACATCGAGAAAAAATCGTGGTACGCGACGCGCACGACGGTCTTGAGCGGTTTTTGTTTCGGATCGGGCGGTCGTACCGACAGCCAGGTCGCGTACGTGGCGGTCTGGCGCGTGGCCGCGCGCGCTCGCATCCAGGCCATCGCGTCGCTGTAACTGACCGCGGTCGGTAGGCCGTCCTCGCTTTCCGAGTCGGGGTGGTTCGGACCGCGGATTTGAATCTGCGGCGTGAACAACTGCCGAGATTTCGCCGGAATCGGATCGCCGCTCATCGCGCGAAACACCGTGAGCGCCGTCATCGAAGCGCCGATGCCGACGCCGATCGCGGCGATCATGAGCGCCGAGAGGACCGCGTTGCGCCGCAAGCTGCGCAGCGCCAAGCTGAAGTAATAGCGATACACGCTTCGCCGCCGCTCAAGCGCTGCGTGTCGCGAGCGCCGGCGGCACGGACGCCGCGCGCAGGGCGGGCCAGAGCACGGCGAGCTGTCCGAGCACGAGCACGAGCAGCGCGCCGAGAACCGCCCAGACGGGTGAAAGGCGTGGCATCGCGAAGCTCGTGACCATCCACAGGTTCACGGCGATCGCGAGGCCGATGCCGACGAGCGCGCCGGCGGTCGCGATCAGCAGATTCTCGGTTTGGAAATAGCGCAGGATCGCGCCGCGTGTCGCGCCGAGCGCGCGCCGGATGCCGATCTGGCGACGCCGCTGCGAAACCCAATAGCTCGTGAGACCGACGATGCCGCAGGCGGTCACGCCGACCAGCGCCGCGCAGACCACCGCGAGAATGACGGCGAGGCCACGGTCGTCGCGGTAGGCGCTCACGCGCGTGTCGGTCACCGGTTCGATTTTCTGAAGGAGACGATTCCGATCGAGTTCTAGCAGGCGCTTGCTGGCGGACTGCATGACCGCTGCGAGCTGACCGGGCTTCGTGCGCACGAGGTACCAGCTGCCGGTGTCGACGAACTGATAGGGTTCGATGACTGAAAATTCGAAGTATTTCTCCTGCCAACCCCCTGTCCCGGTCCAGGGTGTCTGCAGTCGCTCGACGATGCCGACGATTTGTGTCGGCTGCTTGCCCCCTTCCACATAAATCGATCGGCCGAGCGCGCTGCCGTCCGGAAACAACTTGTCGGCCAGCGCGCGCGTCACGATGATCGTCGCCGGCTGCACGCGATCGGTGCTGCCGCGATCGAGGATCTCGGAAGGCTCGAAATTGCGGCCGGCGACGAGCCTCAAGCCTAAGGTATCGATCAGATGTTCGTCACCCATATAGAGGGACATGAACGCAGATCTGGTCTGTTGATCGGCTTTGAGATCGATGCCCTCGCTCCAGCCACTGTTGGTCAGCGGGTATTGGTCGGTGTTGGCCGCATCGACGACACCGGGCAGCGCGCGCAAGGCGGCGAGGTCGGCGCGGATGCGGCTCGACACGTCGGTGGGATCGCCGATCCATTCGTTGTCGATGGCGAACAAATCGGTCTCGACCATGCCGCTCGGCCGATGGCTCAGCGCGAGGCGTTGCTGAACGATGAACAGGCCGTTGCAGAGAATCGCGAGCGTCACGGCGATCTGCAGGGCAATCAGCACGGCGCCGACCTTGTTACGGCGCATTGCGGACAGAATGGGCAGAATTTGCATCGGATCTCCTGCTTATTGGGCTTTGAGCTGCCACGCCGGCTGAATGTGCGTCGCGCGCCAAGTCGGATAGAGTCCTGCGAGCAGCGTCGTCGACACCGCAAGAACGATCACGATAACGACGTCGATGACATCGAGATGCGTGAGGTTGGCGATGTCGCGCGACAACATGGTCCGCAGACCCAGCAACCCGAGACCGGTCAACAGGAGTCCGACCACGGCGCCCGCCAAGCCGATCACGCCGGATTCGATCAGGCACTGCGCGAAGATGGCGCTCCGGTCGGCGCCGAGTGCGCGGCGCACGCCGATATCGCGGGCGCGGCCCATGGTCTTGGCGAGCATGAGTCCCATGGCATTCAGCAGACAGACGAACAAGAAGCTGAAGGAGACCAGCACCAGGATGCGAAATTCGTCGGAGACCACGTCCTCGTAGGCCAACCATTCGCGCACGTTCTTGATCGAGGTACGCGGGGGCCAATGGAAGCGTCCGCTAGCTTGCTGCTGAGCGGCGTAGTTCTGCAGGAACCGACGGTAGTCGGCGGCCGCGGCCGCTGTCGGCAGTTCCGCCCAGAACTGCACCCAGACGCATTCGGAACGCAGCCGTCCCTCCCAGCCGCTCTCGGAATTGTCCTTGCAGTTGAGGTTTCCCTCGATGGCCATATGCCGCTCGACCGCGCGCGTGAACGGAACGTAGATATCCGCGCCCTTGCTGAATTTCTCGTCGTTGAGGTCATAGAACTTCGGAATGGGTTCCCAGTCGTTCATGACACCGACGACGCGATAGTCGTGGCCATCCAGCGTGATGCTCTTGCCGACGCTGTTGGCGCCGCTGAACAGCTTGTCGTTGAGCGCCCGCGTGAGCACCACGACCTCCGCATGCGCGGCATCGTCGGCCGAGCTCCAGGGTGCTCCATAGAGGAACGGCACCTCGAACATCGCGAAGAAGTCCGTGTAAGGGGCCCGAACGTGCACGCGAAATGCCTGCAAGTCGGGGTTCGCGGGTGTCAGCGCCAGGGAGGAGGCATACATCGCGGATTGAGCCTTGGCGGGATGCGCCTGCATGAGGTTCATCGCGTCTCTATAAGACAGCTGATTCTGCAAACGATCTTGCTTGCCATTGGTGGAGCCGGAAGAGTCCGGTCCCCAGTTGTCGATTTGCACCGCGAACAGCTCCGCCGACTTGCCCGGAATCGGATCCGAGCCCATCGCGCGAAACACCGTGAGCGTCGTCATCGAGGCGCCGATGCCGACGCCGATCGCGACGATCATGAGTACCGTGAGCACGACGTTGCGCTTGAGGCTGCGGACCGCAAGGCTGAAATAGTAAGCGAACATGGTCGACCCTCTAGATCTGGGCTTGCGACCCGGAACGCACGAGTCGCGGCTGCGCGACGAGGTCCACGACCTGACCGTCGACGATATGCACCTCGCGCTGCGCCCGGATCGCGAGTTCCGGATCGTGCGTGACCATGACGATCGTCGCGCCGTCGCGATGCAACTCCTCGAGCAGCTCCATGACGCCGCGCGCCATCTGCGTATCGAGGTTGCCGGTCGGTTCATCGGCGAGCAGCAGTCGCGGTTCACCGGCGAGCGCGCGCGCGATTGCGACGCGCTGCTGCTGGCCGCCCGAGAGTTCGGCGGGGTAGTGTTTCGAGCGGGCCGAGAGACCCACGCGCTCGAGCGACTTCTGGATGCGGCGGCGGCGCTCGGCGCCGTTGAAGCCGCGGTAGCGCAGCGGAACGTCGACGTTGTCGAACACGTTCAAGTCGGGGATCAGGTTGAAGGCTTGAAAAATGAAGCCGATCTTCTCGTTGCGCAGGCGCGAACGCTGGTTGTCGTTGAGACCGCGCACATCGGCGCCATCCAATTGGTACTCACCGCCCGTGAATTCCTCGAGAAGTCCCGCGATCGTCAGGAACGTCGTCTTGCCGGAACCCGACGGTCCCGTGACGGCCACGAACTCGCCGGGCCGGACATGAATGGAGAAATCGCGCAAGGCATACGTCTCGACGACTTCGGTGCGATAGGCCTTCGACAGGTGTGTCATCTTGAGCATGTGGGTGTTCCGTCGTGAGTTAGTGAGTGAGGATGACGCGGTCCGCGCCGTTGAATGCGTCGCCGCCGGAGATCACGATGCGATCGCCGACCGCGAGGCCGTCCAAAATCTCGACTTTCGCGATGCTGGATTCGCCGATGCGGATCGGTCGGCGTTCCGCGACATTGTCGTGGACGACGTAGGCGAAGTTGCCGCCGTCCTGATCGACGAACGAGCCCCGATCGACCATCAGTACGTTCTCACGCTTGTCGATGAGTATGCGCACCGACAGCCGCTGGCTCTGGCGCAGGCCCGCCGGTTTCTCGGCGCCGAAGCGCAGACGCGTCGTGACCTGGCCGCCGACGACTTCCGGTGACACGCCACTCACGGTGCCCGGCCAATGATGGCCGTCGCCCTCGAGGTCCGCGTCCATGCCGGGTTTCAGGTCGCGCGCGAGGTTTTCGGCGACCTTGATTTCGACCTCGAGCGCCGAGAGATCGACGACCGTCAACAACGGCGCATCTTTCGCGACACTCGCGCGGTCCGCTACTTGCACCTGCCCGATCTGGCCGTCGACGGGCGAGCGCACGTTCAGGGCGTCGACCTGGCGGCGCAGATCGGTGACGAGATATTGCTGACGGTCGAGCAGCGCCTTCTTGCTCTCGGTATCGAAGCGATTCTGCTCGGGCTGCGAAGCGAAGTTCGATTTTGCCTGCGCGAGCGTGAACTGCGCCTTCTCGAGCGCGTCCTGGGCTTTCAGGGACTGCAATTCGGAATAGGCGCCGAGTTCGTAGGCCTTGTGGCTGCGTTCGTATTCGCGCTGCGCGGTTTTCGCGTCGACCTCGGCCTGCGCATAGGCATCGTGCAGCTCGAGCAGACGATGCTCCGCATCGAGGCGAGCGCGCTGCCAGTCGATGCGCAGCGACTGCAGCGTTGCGTCCTCCTGGGACAACTTCGCGGTCAGGTCCGGGCTGTCGATCGTCGCGAGCGTCTGCCCCTTCTTGACGCTATCGCCCGCATGCACCGCGAGCGTGACCGTGCCGGCCGAATTCGCGTAGAGCGTCGGGCTGACCGCGGCGACGACCTGCCCGTCGGCGACGACGTCGCGCACGAAGCTGCCGCGCTCGACCGTGGCGATCGTGAGATGGCTGCGGTCCACCGAGGCGCCAGCCCCGGAGTACTTGAAGAGATACATCACGAGGACGCCGAGCGCGAGCAGTGCGCCGAGGCCTGCGATGAGGAGGCCCCGGTGGCGCCGCCAGACACTGCTGCGTTCGATGAGGCGGTCTTGTCCGCCCGTACCCGGAAGCTGGTTCATGGATGGTTCTCGACGAGCAGATTGTCGATCGCGAACAGATCGCTCTCGCTCAAGCGCCCTGCCTGCTGTTTCAAGGTGAGTACGCTCGTCAAATAGTCGTAGCGTGCCTGGCTGTAGGCGCGGATCGCCGCGTAGTAGTTGTTCTGGGCGTTCAGCAGATCGAATTCGGTACCGGTTCCGAATTCGACGTTGCGGCGGCTCGCTTCGACGGCGATTCGGCCGGACTCCATGGCGCGATGCGCCGCCGCGATGCGCTGGACGCCGCTCACGATGCCACGGAATGCCGCGCGCGTCTGGCGTTCGGTATCGCGCTGCGCGGCGTCGAGCGCCGCCTCCGCCTCATGATAGAGGGCGCGCGACTGTCGCACCGCTGATGCGACCGCGCCGCCCTGGAACAGGGGCCAGCTGAACGCGATGCCGATCGTATCGAGCGACTGGTTGCCGCCGAGCACGGGGTCTTGCGAGAGCTTCGAGGCAGAACCGACGAGCGACAAGGTCGGCAGTCCCCTGCCGCGTTGGGCCGAAATATCGTGCGATGCTGCCTCGGCTTTGAGTTCGGCGGCGCGGATGTCGAAGTTGTCGCGACGCGCGGATGCGACCCATTCCTCGGCGGAGTCCGGATCGGGCGCCGCGAGCGGGATCTCCTCGCGCAGCGGTGCGATCGATGCCGCGCGAGTGCCGACGATCTCGGTCATCGCGAGGTTGGCGTCGTCGAGCGCGTTCTCGGCGTCGATGACGCTCTGTTCGGTCGCGTCGTAAAAGGATTGCGCCTGTTCCACGTCGCTGCGCGGACCGACGCCGGTCTGTTCGCGCACGCGGGCTTGATCGAGCAGCGTGCGGAACGCCTCGCGCTCGCGCCGGTTCGTCGCCAGCTGGTCGCCGGCGGAGAGAATCGCGAAGTAGGCCTGAGCGACGCGCAGCACGAGGCTTTCCTGCGCGCCGCGAAAGGTCGCCTCGGCGGCGGCGGCCGTCGAATTCGCCTCCTTGAGCAGGCTGAAGGATTGGAAGCTCCAGAGCGTTTGCGACAGTGTGAGCCCGAGGGCGCGGGCCGTGCCGTAGCAGTGGGAGGCCGTCGCGTCGCTGCTGAGGTCGCATTCGTTGCTCTGTGAATTGCCGATCTGCGTGGTGTCGTAACCGGCGCGCTCGCGCGTCGCCGAGGCGGTCGCCGCGACCTGCGGCAGCAGCGCGGCGATCGCTTGCGGCCGGGTTTCGATGGCCGCGTTGCGTTGGAACGTCGCGATCTGCAAGGTCGTGTCCCGGCTGATCGCGATCTCATAGAGCTCCTGCAAGTCGTTCGCGCGCGCGCCATCGGCGACGAGGATCGACAGCATGAGTATCCACGAGTGACGCAAGGCGGGCTCCCAATGGCTCGAATGCCGAGCTATTGGTGAGTAACCGAGCAAGTCGCGTGCCAGTTCGTGCTCGGACTTAAGTCGCTGATTTTGCGGGGAGAACCTGAAACCTACTGCGCCGCAAGTGTCCGCGGACAGTGTCCGCGGACAGTGCGCGGACGCCACGGTCGCCAATGGCGGCCTGTCGGAAAACGCCGCAAGCCGACTTGTCAGCGTGCAAAGAGTCGCGACGGATCCTGGAAGGCCTTGAACTCCAAGGCGTTGCCCGACGGGTCGAATAAGAAGAATGTGGCCTGCTCGCCGGGCTGACCCACGAAGCGCACATGCGGTGCGATTTCGAAATGCACGCCCGCGCGCTCGAGCTTGGTGGCCAGGTCGTGCCAGGCGTCCCATTCGAGCACGACGCCGAAGTGAGGAACAGGCACGTCGTGACCATCCACGGCATTCTTGACCTGCACATGTGCTTTGGCCCCCGGGTCCCAGTGCGCGACGAGTTGATGCCCGAATAAATCGAAATCCACCCAATGCGTATCGCTGCGGCCTTCGGCACAGCCGAACAGGCCGCCGTAGAACTCACGCGCCGCGCTGAGGTCGTGGACCGGAATGGCGAGATGGAACGGGTTCGGCACCCGGATATGATACAGGCTATGCTGCGCGGCTGGCGGCGCGGGCTGCAGGCAATGGGAGGATCAGTGACGAGCAACGCGATGAATCGCCGCGACATGATGGCCGCGGCCGCGGCCACCGTGGTGGCTGGTTTCGCGGGTTTCTCGGGCCTCGCTCGCTCCGCGGCGCCCGCGTCGGCGCCCTCGCCCGAGCGAGTCGCGGTGGACGCGGTGCCCGCGCCGCTCAAGAGCTTCATCGCCGACTATATGGCGGCCATGAATGCGCCTGCGCTCACGCTCGCTCTCAGCGATCGGCGCGTAACGCTCGCCACGGCGGCCTATGGGGTCACGGACCTCGCGGCGAGGACGCCGCTCAACACGCTGCAACTGTTCGAGATCGGCTCGATCACGAAATCCTTTGTCGCGCTCGTGATCCTGCAGCTGCAAGACGAGGGCAAACTCGACGTGCAGCACCCCATCACTTCCTACCTGCCGTGGTTGCCGATCGAGACCGACTATGGCGAGATTCGCATTCACCATTTGCTCACGCACAGCTCCGGCATGCCCGACGATCCCCCGATCTGGCCCGGCGAGGACGGCACCCGCGCGCGCCAGGCGTTCAAACCGGGAACTCAGTTCCATTACAGCAACTGGGGTTTCGACGTGCTGGGGCATCTCATCGAGTCGCTCGACGGATTCTCTTGGCCCGCGGCCGTAACTCGGCGCATTCTCGCACCGCTCGGCATGACAGACACGGCGGCGGCGATCGACAGCGCGGCCGCGCCGCGCATCGCGGCGAGTTTCTTGCCGCTGCATGATGATCGTCCTTATCCGCGCCACGGCGCGCTCGCCGCCGCGGGTCCGCTCACGTTCGCCAAGGCATCGGGCAGCATCGCGGCGCCACCCGCGGACATGGCGCGCTACATGCGGCTGTTGTTGAACGGCGGCTCGGGTCCCGCCGGACGCCTGGTTTCGGAAGCCGGCTTCATGGCCATGACGACGCCCTATGTCGCCGCCGAGGAGTTCGGTCCCGGCGCGAGCTATGGCTATGGCATCGCGATCGACGAGCTCGACGGACACAAGCGTCTGCGCCATACGGGCGGAATGGTTTCGTTCATGTCGGCGATGCATCTCGACCTCGACGCGGGTGTCGGCGCGTTCGCCTCGATCAACGCGCAGCTCGGCTATCGTCCGAACCCGGTCGCTCAATATGCGCTGCAGCTGCTGCGCGCGGCCGCCGAGCACAAGAGCGCGCCGCCGGTGCCGGCCGCCGATGCGGCAGCGGCGATCGTCGATGCCGGCGCCTACACGGGCGTCTTCATCGCGCCCGGCGGTAAATCCTTGCAGATCGGCGTCGCCGGTCGCCGTCTTGCCATCACGGTCGATGGGGTGCGCATTCCGCTCGAGCACATCGCCGGCGATCAATTCCTCGCCGACCATCCGCGCTTCGCCTTGTATCCGCTCGTGTTCGGTCGCGAGAGCGCCGCGGCCCCGGTCAGCGAACTGGCTTACGGCGAAGAATGGTACTTGCGCCAAGGCTACAAGGCGCCCGCGGTCACGGCCGCCGCGCCGCAGCTGGCCGCGTACACGGGCCTGTATCACAGCGACGATCCCTGGATCGGCTCGGCGCGCATCGTCGTGCGGCGCGGACGCCTGTGGATCGACGGGACGCTGCCGCTCGATCCCATCGGTGCGGACCTGTTCCGCTATGGCGATGAGCCTTCGAGTCCGGAGACCGCGGAATTTCGCGGGATCGCGGCCGGTCGTGCGCAGATTCTGATCACCGACGGCGGCGTATTGCGGCGGGTATCGGACGTATGAGCACGCGACGCGTCGCCGACGCGATCGTCGAGCGCCTGCTCGCTCAGGGCACGAGCCGTGTGTTCACGGTCGCCGGCGAGAGTTACCTCGACGTGCTCGATGCGCTCTATGAGCGGCGCGATGCGGTCTCGGTGGTGACCTGCCGTCACGAGGCCGCGGCGGCGAACATGGCAGAGGCCACTGCGAAACTCGACGGTCGGGCCGGCGTTGCGTTCGTGACGCGCGGACCCGGTCTCACGCATGCGAGCATCGGAGTCCACACCGCGCAACAGGACGCGACACCGATGGTTCTGTTCGTCGGCGAGATTTCGCGGGAGGATCGCTACCGGCGCGCATTTCAAGAGGTCGATCTCAAGCAGACGTTTGCGGACCTCGCCAAGGGCGTCGTGCAAATCGATGTCGCGAGCCGCGCGGGCGAAATCGTCGACCGGGCGTTTCAGCTCGCGCTCTCGGGAAGGCCGGGGCCCGTGATCGTCGGTTTGCCCGAAGACGTGCTCGGCGAGCCCTATGCGCCGCTGCACGGCGCGGTCGGTGCGCGGCCGGCCGTCGGCGTCGGCGCCGAGGTCATCGCCGCGATCGTCGCACGTCTGCGCGCGGCGGAACGGCCGCTCGTCTGGCTCGGCGGCAGCCAATGGTCGGCCGCCGACGTGCTGTCCGTGCAGCGGTTCGCGACCGCGTGGCAGCTGCCCGTCGCGACCGGGTTTCGGCGCAAGGATCTGTTTCCGAACGACGACGCGCACTACGCCGGCGAACTCGGCTTCGGCGCGCCGCCTTCGCTCGTGGCGCGCGTACGCGAGGCGGATCTTTTAGTGGTGCTCGGAAGCGCTCTCGGTGATGTCGAGACCGGCGGCTATCAATGGCTCGATCGCGCGCACAGCGCGGAGCGCCTGATCCACGTGCACCGCGATGCCGATACGCTATCGGCCATGTACCCAGCTCTTATTGCAGTGCAGGCGGCTCCGGGCGCCGTCGCGGCAGCGCTCGCGGCACAGGCCCCGCCGGGTGGGGACGAGCCGCGCTGGCTCGCGTGGACTCGACCCACGCGCGCCGATCAAGCCGCCTTCATGCAGCCGGTC
>Ga0116231_10010071_pt1 | contig 15479 bp, 14 predicted proteins | sample S1TSphgellanicum_2_FD_89695 | JGI IMG/M metagenome (GOLD analysis project Ga0116231, IMG submission 89695) | Host-associated microbial communities from peat moss isolated from Minnesota, USA - S1T2_Fd - Sphagnum magellanicum MG | ecosystem: Host-associated > Plants > Peat moss > Unclassified...
CAAACTCAGTTCTATCTGGCCGCGCAAGCGGGCGAGGTCTACCTGGATCCGCTCGGGCTCGTCTATGTCGACGGGTTCAGCTACTACCGCATGTTCTTCAAGGACGCGATCGACAAGCTCGGCATCGACGTCAACGTGTTTCGCGCGGGGACGTTCAAGAGCTACACCGATCAGTACTCGCGCAGCGACATGGCGCCGAGCGAACGCGAGGAGAGTTCCGCGTGGCTGAACGTGCTCTGGCACGCCTATGTCAACGACGTCACGCGCGCTCGCTCGCTACCCGCGACGGCGCTCGACGATTACATCACGCAGGGCCCCGCGGCGCTCGCGGCGCTGCATGGCGATTCCGCCAAACTGGCGTTGCAGCGCGGCCTCGTGACCGGCTTGAAGAGCCGGCGGCAGCTCGCGGACGAACTCAAGACGCTCGTCGATGAGGATCCCGATACGCACTCGTTCAATCAGGTGTCGATGAGCCAATACCTGGCTGCCATACGCTCGAAGAAGGCGCTCAAGCCGAAGGCCGATGCGCGCGTCGGCATCGTCGTCGCCGCGGGCGAGATTCTCGATGGCCATCAGCCGCCGGGCACGATCGGCGGAGAGAGCACGAGCGACCTGTTGCGCCAAGCACGCTACGACAACGGCATCCGGGCCGTCGTGCTGCGCGTCGATAGTCCGGGCGGCAGCATGTTCGCCTCCGAGCAGATCCTGCGCGAGGTGCAGAGCCTGCGCAAAGCCGGCAAGCCGGTCGTCGTCTCGATGAGCACGTATGCCGCCTCGGGCGGTTACTACATCTCGGCCGCCGCCAACGAAATCTTCGCCAGTCCGACCACGCTGACGGGTTCGATCGGCGTGTTCTCGGTTGTGCCCACGTTCGAGCACACGCTCGACAAGCTCGGCGTCAAAGTCGATGGGATCGGGACGACGCCGCTCGCGGGCGGCATGCGCCTCGATCGGGCCTTGAGCGCGGACACGCGCGAACTGCTGCAGAGCTCGGTCGACCATGCCTACGCTGAATTCCTGGATCGCGTCGGCGAAGGTCGCAAGAAGAGCGCCGAGGACATCGACAAGATCGCTCAGGGCCGCGTGTGGGCCGGCGCGGATGCCGAGAAAATCGGCTTGGTCGATCACCTCGGTGGACTCAGCGACGCGGTCGCCGCCGCTGCGAAGCTCGCGGACTTGAACGGCGATTACGGCGTCGAGTACATCCAGCAGGAACTGAGCCTGCGCGAACAGCTGCTCATGCAATTCAAATCGGGCACGATGAACTTTGCCGCGGCGGCCGGCCTGCTGCCGGCGCGCAGCGAGCTCGAACGCGTGCTCGATCCGGTTCTCACGCAGGCGCGCGAGATTGCGCGGCTCAACGATCCGCGCGGCTTGTACGCGTATTGTTGGTGCACTCAGCCGGGCGTGACGCTCAGAGCGCCGCCCAGTCCAAGATGATCTTGCCGGACTTGCCGGAGTTCATGATCTCGAAGCCTTCGATGTAGTCGCGGATGCCGAGCCGGTGCGTGATCACGGGACGCACATTGAGTCCGCTCTGCAGCATGCTCGCCATCTTGTACCAGGTCTCGAACATTTCGCGGCCGTAGATGCCCTTGATCACGAGGCCCTTGAAGATCACCTGGTTCCAGTCGATCGCGGTTTCGCCGGGCGGAATCCCGAGCATCGAAATGCTGCCGCCGTTGTTCATCGTGCGCAGCATTTCGCGCAACGCCGACGCATTGCCCGACATTTCGAAACCGACGTCGAAGCCTTCCTCCATGCCCAGATCGCGCATCGCGTCGTCGAGCGACTCGCGCGCGACGTTGAGCGCGCGCGAGGCGCCCATGCTCGCGGCAATCCCAAGCCGGTAATCGTTGACGTCGGTGATCACGACGTGGCGCGCGCCGCAGTGGCGCGCGATCGCGACCGCCATGATGCCGATCGGGCCTGCACCCGTGATCAGCACATCCTCGCCGACGACATTGAAGGCGAGCGCCGTGTGCGTCGCATTGCCGAAAGGATCGAGGATCGAGGCGATGTCGTCGTCGATCGCATTCGTCAGTTTGAACACGTTCGTCGCCGGCAGCGTGAGGTACTCGGCGAACGCGCCCGGATGATTCACGCCGACGCCGAGCGTATTGCGGCACAGGTGCCGACGGCCGGCACGGCAGTTGCGGCAGTGGCCGCAGGTGATGTGCCCCTCGCCGGAGACGCGGTCGCCGATCTTGAAGCCGCGCACTTCGCTGCCGAGCTCGACGATCTCGCCGGAGTACTCGTGGCCGACGGCCATCGGCACCGGGACGGATTTTTGCGCCCAGGCATCCCAGTTGTAGATGTGCATGTCGGTGCCGCAGATCGCGGACTTGCGGATTTTGATGAGGACATCGTTGTGTCCGACGGTCGGCTCCGGGATGTCCTGGAGCCAGATGCCGGGTTCCGCGCGTGCTTTGACCAGTGCTTTCATGAGAATCCTTCGGGCGCCAGGTGGGCCGTCAATGAATGATGCCGAGTTCGCGTCCGGCGCGGCCGAAGGCGGCAATGACCCGGTCCAGCTGTTCGGTCGTGTGAGCGGCGTTCATCTGCGTACGAATGCGTGCTTTGCCCTTGGGCACGACCGGGAATGAAAACGCGACCACGTAGACTCCCTCGGCGAGCATGCGCTCGGCGAGGCTCACCGCGAGCGGCGCCTCGCCGAGCATGATCGGGATGATCGGGTGCTCGCCGGGGACGAGGTCGAAGCCGAGCGCGGTCATGCCGGCGCGGAAATGACGCGCATTCGCATGCACGCGCTCGCGCAGCTCGCCCGAGGTCTCGAGCAGGTCGAGCACCCCGAGCGTGCCCGCGGCCACCGCCGGAGCGATGCTGTTGGAGAAGAGGTATGGGCGCGAGCGCTGGCGCAGCCAGGCGACGATCTCGGCGCGCGCGGCGACGTAGCCGCCACTCGCACCGCCCAAGGCTTTGCCGAGTGTGCCCGTCAGTATGTCCACTCGGCCGATCACGCCGCGAAACTCGTGCGAGCCCCGGCCGCGCTTGCCGATGAAGCCCGTCGCGTGCGAATCGTCGACCATGACGAGTGCGTCGTATCGGTCGGCCAGATCGCAAATCTCGGCGAGCTTCGCGATCGAGCCGTCCATCGAAAACACACCGTCGGTCGCGATCATGCGGACGCGCGCGCTCTGCGCCTCCTTGAGACAGGCTTCGAGTTCGCCGAGATCGTTATTCGCATAGCGCAGTCGCCGTGCCTTGCACAGGCGGATGCCGTCGATGATGCTCGCGTGGTTCAGTGCGTCGCTGATCACGGCGTCCTGTTCATCGAGCAGGGTCTCGAACAAGCCGCCGTTGGCGTCGAAGCACGAGGAGTACAGGATCGTATCCTCCATCGAGAGGTACGAGGAGAGGCGCTCTTCGAGTTCACGGTGCACGGTTTGCGTGCCGCAAATGAAGCGTACCGAGGCGACGCCATAGCCATACTCGTCGAGCGCCCGGTGCGCCGCGCTCACGACGGTGGGATGGTTCGCGAGGCCGAGGTAGTTGTTGGCGCATAAATTGATGAATTCGCGCCCGTCGGCGAGCCGTACCACGGGCCCTTGTGGGGAGCCGATGATGCGCTCCCGCTTCAGAAGGCCACCGTCTGCAAGCGCCGCCGTATCGCGGCGCAACCGTTCCCGAAACTCTGCGATCACAAGCTGGTCCTTTTAGGCCGGATCTCGAAGCGGGCCGGCCCAGTTATTATAGCGACAATGCGCAATGAGAACCCGGACAATGAGGACGCGGGGGGAGTCGATCGCCTCGACAAATGGCTGTGGTACGCGCGCTTCTACAAGACGCGCTCGCTCGCCACCGCGGCAATCGCGGGCGGCAAAGTTCACCTCAACGGCGAGCGCGTCAAACCCGCGCATCGCGTGCGGGCAGGCGACCGCATCAACGTCTCGCTCGCGGGAATCGTCGCCGAATTCGACGTTCTCGGCCTACCGGCGCGGCGCGGGCCGGCGCGCGAGGCGGCCGCCCACTACGCGGAAACGCCCGCGAGCGCCGAGCGGCGCGTGCGGCTGCGGGAACAGCAGCGCCTCGCCGAGCAAAGCCGTCCCCGGCCCGAGGGCCGCCCCGACAAGCGGGATCGGCGCCGGCTCATGCGCCTGCAGCGCGACCAAACTTGAGGCGGAGCGGAAACCTTCAGGCAGAGCCGAGCGGTGCTCTGGACAAGCCGGGTGCGGTCGCTATAATCGCGCGCTCCAAAAAACCCATCGGGAAGACTGCATGCGCCAGGACGAGTCGATGACCGCTTCGCACCGATTGTGGATTGCCGTGCTGGCCGTGCTCGCAACCGGTGGCGTGCTCGCGACCAGTGCCGCGCTCGCCGACGATACGCCGCCACCCCAGGGCTGGTCGGGCAAGGGCGAACTCGGTTTCGTCGATGCGAAGGGCAACACCAATTCCGACAGCGTGAACGCGAAGCTCGCGGCAGCCGATCAGGTCGGTCCCTGGAAGCATTCTTTCGCCGTCGACGTGCTTCAGGCCAAGAGCAACGGCGTGACGTCGGCCGACCGTTTCGATGCTCAGCTGCAATCGAACTACGATCTCACGACGGCGAGTTACGTCTACGGCAACTTGAGCTACATCGACGACAAATTGAGCGGCTTCGCCTATCAAGCCAACGCGACCCTCGGATACGGCCGCAAGCTCATCGATTCGGCCACCACGAAGCTCTCGGCGCAGCTCGGCGTCGGCTACGGGCAGGTGCAGCCGGAAATGCTGACCAAGGATGCGAACGGCAACATTACGGGGCGCGTCAAGGAAGACAAGCAGAATGCCGCGGTCGTCCAGAGCGAGGTCAAGTACGAACAGGCGCTGACCGATACGACGAAAGTAACCGACGATTTCAAGGTCACCTACGGCAACTTCAACACGTATCTGCGCAATGACATCGCGATCGCGGTCAAGATCAACACCAAGTTAGCGTTGAGCCTCGCCTACAGCGTGATCCACAACACGAGTCCGCCGCCGGATACGTACGCGACCGATACATTGACGACGGTCAATCTCGTTTACGCGTTTTGAGGGAATCCCCGTTCTAGAGAGCGCGACGGGTGGTGGGCAGCCTTGGACCAGCCGGACGCTTTACATGACGACGACCGGCAAGGGTTACACCGCAAGCGTGCTCGCGTTCGCGATCTGGGGCGCGCTGCCTCTCTACCTTCACCCACTCCATGAGGTCCCGGCGATCCAGGTGATCGCCAATCGAGTCGTCTGGTCGTGCATCTTCGTACTTGGATTCATGGCACTTCGCGGTGAGCTCCAAACGCTTCGCGCAGCCCTCGCCGATCGCGGCATCGTGTGGCGGCTCGCGATCACCGCTGCATTGATATCCACGAACTGGTTCGTCTATGTCTGGGCCGTCCTCAACGGTCACGTCCTCGACAGCAGTCTGGGCTACTTCATCAATCCGCTCGTGAATGTCGTGTTGGGCGTGGCGCTGTTGTCGGAGCGGCTGCGGCCCGCGCAATGGACCGCCGTCGGACTGGCGGCCGCCGGCGTCCTCTATTTGACTGTGGCGTCGGGCAAACCGCCGTGGATTGCACTGACTCTCGCGTTGACCTTCGGTTTCTACGGACTGATCCGCAAGCTTGTGAGGATCGAATCGCTGCCCAGCCTCGGCATTGAAACCCTCCTGTTGTTGCCTTTCGCGGCGGCCTATTTGCTGTGGTGCGAATCCATCGGCATGGGCGCGTTTTGGTCTGACGGAGCCGCGATCACGGGATTGTTGATCGGAAGCGGACCGGTGACCGCGATCGCCTTGTTTCTGTTCGCTTACGGTGCGCGCCGGCTGCCATACGCGACGGTCGGGATACTCCAATACATCGCGCCCACGCTGCAGTTGGCCTGCGGTGTATTCGCATTTCACGAGCCATTCGGCCGCACGCGCGCCGTCGGCTTCGCGTTCATCTGGGCGGCGCTGATCGTCTATGCAGGTGAGGGTGTGTGGCTTTCGCGCAAGCCGCAGCGCGCGTATGCCTGATCATTGGTGACGGAGCGCATACGAGATTTTGGTGCCGACTGAGCATGTAGCCGACAATTGACGACACTATTGCACGAAGTTTGGATTGATGTTGATCGGGACGGTCAGGAACTCGAGAGTTGCTGTCTCGCAGGACGGCATGGCGATGGTCTGCGAAAACTGTTGAGTCCAAAACCTCGGATCCTCACGCGACCGGAAGAACGCCTCGTAGTTACCGGTTACGGAGGGGTTGCCATGTCGTGCTTTCCCGTCCTTAGCGAGACATTAACATCAGAACGCTATCGGAATTTTCTGGGCAAGACTATTGGCATTCAATAGCAGGTGAAATCGCTGACACTCGGAGTCAACGTTGGATGCCACAATTTCATGGGCGGATCTATTTCTCTCGGAAGCAGAGAACGACTTCTCAGCCCAAGCCATCGCATTTTTGCAATCGAACAACTTGAAGTAGCTGTCGCTAATACTCGCCAGTTGCTTGTCGCTAGCGGCATGCATACCCTCCAGGTAGCGACCGATCTCAATCACCTGGAGCGGGCGATCGTTAATGACCGCCAGTTCCAAAAGATGGCCTGCAATTTTACTTGTATCTTCCACACTCGAACTGAATGCAAAGGATAAGGCCCTTGTATATGCCTGCTGCGCGTCTTCGTAATGTAAAAGGTGAATATTAGCGTAGCCCCTCAACTCGTAGATCTTATATAAGTCGTAGTCAGTCAGATCCATTTCGTGCTCAGCGGAATTCAAATGAACCAACGCATCAACCCAATTACGCGCCGTCAATGCATCAACTGCTGACTTCACCTCAGGCGCCACCGAAGCGCTGATTACTTCGGTTTCGTGGGGACCCATCTGTCTAGCTGGCGATGCTGGCGGAAATATGAACAGTATATAGTGAAGCCAATGCCCTTCCCCGCTCGCGCTCTGCGTGTCGGCATATTCTTCCTGCCTCAGATCCTCGTGATGGGAAAAAGGCGGTCGGGGTGTCAGGTAACCAAGGAGTCTCGCGTTGTATAAGAACAAACGCTTGCCATCGTCCTCGGTCTCCGGCATTTCCATTGCAACAATGCAGCCGTTCTTCGAACACCTAAAGCTGTGCCATCTGTTTCTATTTAACTGATCGTCCGTCCGAAGTGCAGTCCGCACTTCATTGTAGGTTCTCTCGGCCCACGCGTCCTTTTCGGAAGACGGCGATGAGATGAGTTCGGTAGCTAAGCTGCGTTCAACGTCGTCGCCGGGCATCCTTCTCCATAGCTCAAGCCACTCGAGTGAAAGAGGCCGGACGTTGGGATGACCGAAGTATTTGTGAATATCGGACGGTTCAGTCTTAGATAAAACGCGAGTACCGAGCAAAGCCGAAGCGATCATGATGAGACATGTTATGAGAGTCTTAACGTTCCGCATGTAGAAGGTACTCCGTCACGGTAAAATCTGGGTGTCTCGCTTTGAAGCGCTGCTCCGAATCCTTCTAAGTTACAACAATATCTGGTTTGGGCATGTTTTTTCTTCTGGGCAATCTGGTCACGGTTCGTCGGGCAAATTCACGGTTGGTAGTGGGATGCGCTGGAGTTCGTTTAGATTCGCTCGATTAAATTAGCTGCGTAACCATAATCGAGCTTACGCCGCCGAAGTAGTCGAAAAAACACGCCCTGCATCAGGTGAAATCACGCCGAAGTGTGCCCAGAGATGTGCCTTGAGATGCCGAAGGTGAGACAGGACCAGCGTCGCTCAATCTCATCGCTAAGCTAAGCCCAACACAAAGGGCGCCGCAGACAGATACTCGTTGTTAGCCGACGCACAGCGCACCTGCATCGCGCGATTCCTATGGTTTAAAGCATGAATTGTGCTCCGGGTTCCCGTCAAGCTTGCGCGGGGCCGCAGTCGCAGGAAAGTCAAGCTCATTGTCCGATCACACGCGTCCTCTCTGACCCGAGAGCAGGCGCGCAATGCGCTGTTGGGATAGCGAGCGGTGATCGTTGCCCGGAAGGCTATGAAAGAACACGAACGCAGGATGTGGTCCTTTACCTGAAGCAACATAGACCACACCATTGATCTGCACGCTGCCACTCGGGACGTGGATCACTTCCATGCGCGCAGGGAAGTCTGAATCCGGGCGTGGATCGGCGATTACCGCTTCAGGAACGGATTCCATTCATTCCCCTCATATGCCGACGATGCCGAGTTGCGCATGATCTTAGCCGAGTGAAAGGGTCCGGGCATCCTGACATTTGATCGTGAATGAGTGGTTATACCGAGACGACCTATGTCTCGGGTGCCGCATGCGTGCTGTGCTTCGTCTGGCTGCTGTTCATTACGCCGATACCCATAGAATATCTGACTCAAGGGTCATTCTTGGCGTCTCCGACTACTCCTATTTTGCCGTGCGCTTCGCCGCGGTTTCCTCGGCCGCTTCCGCGTTGAGGGATTCCGCATAGGCGGTCGCCTCGCCCGCCTCGCAGCTGATCTGTATTTCGATCGCGTCTGAGACCAGCGGAACGAAGGCTCCCAAGCCAAATTCAGAGCGATTGAGTGAGCGGCAGCGTGTTTGCGACCTGCATCGGAATTATTAACGCATACTTGCACGATAACATGCTGAGTGTTACTGTGCCAATCTATGTTAGAAGCAGCGACCCGCAGCCCTGTCACGGATGCGGCAATCCAGCGCTATCTGCACGACACCCTCGGGCTTCGCGCCACCCTGGGTCCGTGGACGGCTGCCGGGAAGGTCCCCTATTTCCTTCAGGAAGCCTTTGCTGTCCGCCGGCTGACCCTCCACGGACACGACGTCCTACTCGCCCTGGATCAGCGCCCGCACCCGCCGAAGCTCTCGGAGCTGCGCGCACAGGTGGAGCGACTTCAGGCCACGGCCCAGATGCCGGTTGTCTACGTCACCGACGCAATTGCCTCCTACCAGCGCAAGCGCCTCGTCGAACAGCGCGTGCCCTTCCTCGTGCCCGGCAACCAGCTATACCTGCCCGACCTTGGAATCGACTTGCGCGAGTATTTCCGAACCGCCAAGGCAGAGTGCGGCGCCACGCTCAGCCCCGCAACGCAGGCCGTTCTGATCACGCTGTTGCTGAGCAAACCCTGGCGAGCCGATTGGGTCCTGGCGGAGATCGTCACCCGCCTGGGCTATACGGCCATGACCCTGACGCGCGTGGTGAGGGAACTGGCTGCAGAAGGTCTTGCCGAGGTGAAGCAGATTGGTCGTGAGCGGCACCTCCACGCGGACACGGCTCCGCAAGAACTTTGGGAGCGCGCGCGAAAGGTCATGCGCAGTCCCGTGAAGCGCAGCATCTGGGTGCAGACCACCGCCAAGGACGCACCTGCCTTGCCTGTGGCGGGACTGAGCGCGCTCGCACGTCTGACGCAGATCGCTGATCCGCCGTGGCCGGTCTACGCCATCGGCCCAACCGAGTGGCGCCAGGCCAAACTGGATCACCCCAAACTATTGCCGCAACCCGCCGACGGATGCAGCGAGTGGCAACTGTGGACGTACAGCCCGGCACTCACACGCGACGCCCGCGTCGTGGATCCACTGTCGCTGACGCTCAGCCTCGAACAGGGCGCCGATGATCGAGTGCAAATGGCGCTCGATGAACTGCGGAAACACTTCCCATGGTGAGGGGATTGGACCTGTTTCGGCAATTCTTCGCCGCACATGCCAACCAATACGTGTTGATAGGCGGAACCGCGGCAACCCTCGCCATGGAAGAGGCGGGCTTGGCATTCCGCGCCACGAAGGATCTTGACGTGGTGCTGCACATCGAAGCACTCGACGCGAACTTCGGTGAGACTTTCTGGCGCTTCATCGAAGCCGGCAAGTACGAGGTCCGACAGGCAAGCGCCACGGACAAACAGGTCTTCTATCGCTTCCAGAAGCCGGAGGACAAGAACTACCCGGCAATGCTGGAGCTGTTTTGTCGCGCGCCGGACGGAATCACTTTGGCGCCCGGTGCCCATCTGACGCCTATACCCGTAGATGAGGCGATCGCCAGTCTCTCGGCAATCCTGCTCGACAACGACTACTACGAGTTCGTGATCAGCGGCCGGCGCGAAGTCGACGGTTTGCCATGGGTTGGCGAGGATCGGCTCATTCCGTTGAAAGCCGTGGCATGGCTCGACATGAAGCAGCGGGCGGAGCGCGGCGAGGTCATCGACGCACGCGATATCCGCAAGCACGCGAACGATGTATTGCGGCTCAGCCAATTACTGGCGCCGGATACTCGCATCCAGGCTGCCGGTAAGATCGTCGCAGATCTAAGCCGATTTCTTGATGCCATCCTGGCCGAGGGCGATATCAATCCTGGCGCGCTTGGCCTCAGAGGGACGCTGGCCGAGCTGGTCGAGCGCATCAAGACCGCCTACATCTGACACCGGGTTTTTCCGAGTTTTGCCCAGAAACCCTAGCTGACCTTCTTGCAGTTTTCGTAGATCATTCTCAGTGAGTGACAACTCGTCCCTGAACGAGCGGAACCGCACATGAGCATTAAAACCCATGAGCACGACCGACTCCGTGTCGCGGACTCTTGTCACGTTTCGCGGGCATCCGATCGGCTGGCATCGGCGCGACCTCGCAACCTGGCTGGAATCAAAGCGGGAACTTAATATCCGATTGTGCAAGCCAAAGCGTAGCGGGCATCGGCAACGGCCGTTCAGGCGCGCGGAATCGCGACGCCAAAGGTTTGCACGAGCAGCACGACGTTCAGGCCGAGAATCACGAGCGTGCCCAGGATCGCGGCAGCGTCGACGGTGCGGCTGTTGACGAATGCTCCCATGATGTCGCGCCGGCGGGTCAGCATCACCAGTGCGATCATCGGGACGGGCAATGTGAAGCTCAATATCACCTGACTGAACACCAACGCGTCGGTTGGATTGATGCCGAGTCCCGCCACGATGAACGCGGGCAGCGCCGTGAGCACCCGGCGCAGCCACACCGGTATCCGAAACCTTACGAACCCCTGCATGATCATCTGGCCCGCCATCGTGCCGACGACCGAGCTCGAGATTCCCGATGCCAGCAGGGACAAGAGAAAGATCCCCGCCGCGCCGGCTCCCAGCAGCGGGGTCAAGCTGTGATACGCGGTTTCGATCTCGGCCACTTCCGCGTGCCCCGCGTGAAACGCGCCGGAGGCCATGACCACCATCGCCATGTTGACGAGACCCGCGAGCGACAGGGCAACCACGACCTCGCGATTCGAGAAGCGCAGTAACCGATGGCGAGCGGAGTCAGTGCGGGCCGGGGCACGATTCTGGGTCAAGCCGGAATGCAGATAGATCGCATGGGGCATCACGGTTGCGCCGATGATGCCCGCGACCACGACCAAGGCATCGCCGTTCGGAATGCTCGGGACCACGACGCCGATCGCGACGGCATGCCAGGCGATCGGCACGATCACCAATTCGGCGACGTATGACAGCGCCACCGCGATCACGAACGCGCCGATGGCCAGTTCGAGCGGGCGGTAGCCCTTTTTCTGCGCGGACAGGATCGCATAGGTGACCATCCCGGTGATCACCATGCCGAGCATGAGCGGCAAGTGAAACAGCAGCGATACGCCGATCGCGCCGCCCATGAATTCCGCGAGATCGGTCGCCATCGCGGCGATCTCGCTCGCAATCCACATCCCGTACACGACCGGAGCCGGGAAATGAGTGCGGCTCAACTCCGCCAGGTTGCGTTGCGTGACGATGCCCAGTTTCGCCGACAGCGCCTGAAACAGCATCGCGATGACGCTCGACGCGAGCACGGCCCACAACAGGCTGTCGCCGAAGCGCGCACCGGCCTGCAAATTGGCGGCGAAGTTGCCGGGATCCATATAGGCAATCGAGGCGACGACCGCGGGCCCCGCGAACAACAGTTTCGCGCGCAGGCCGCCGCGGCGCCCGGCGAGGACTTCGCCGATCGCACGCGTGGTCCGGTCGCTCATTCCCAGCGGCATTGCTGCAGTCGTCATCGCACACTCTCAAGGTCTCGATCTGGCTTGACAGAATTTTGCCGCGTGGCCGTCCGGAAGAACAATTGAGCGTTCCGATCGGGGCGATTGATGAGACCGAACGGTCCGATCGGCTCGTCCGCGAACCACGTCGCAGCAGCGGTGTGCGCTGCTCGTGTAAACGATCTGCCTCGCAGCACGTTGAGCTTCCGAGCATTCCCTCGCAACGACTCCGCAGGACGTTATGACCAGTTACCGGACGAACCCTCTGATGACACGTCGCCGCCTATTGGCCGGATCGGCAGCGATGGCAGCGTCTGCGGTGCTTGCCGGGTGTGGGGGCGGCTCGGGGGCAACGACGCCGACACCGGCACCGACGCCGGCCAAGCCGCAGCCCGTACCCGCAGGCCCGATGACGAGCACGTCACTCGCGGTCACCGCTTCATCGATGGGCGGCGCGATCGGGCCGCGATTCATCGGATTTTCGTTCGGCAAGACGACGCTCTATTCACAGAACTATGCGCCCGCCAACACGCAGATGATGGGCTTGCTGAGTTTGCTGCCGCCCGGCGTTCTGCGTGCCAATGGTACGGAGTGCCTGAGTTGCTCCACCTGGACCCCGAACGGTCCGGGTGGCACGCAGTACCAGATTGCGCCCGCCGATGTGGACCGCTATGCCGCGTTCCTGCAAGCGACGGGATGGCAGAGCATATATGGAATCAACTTGTCGAATGTTTACTCGAGTCCCGCGTCGCAGACGGTTGCCGCTGCGGTCAACGAAGCCGAATACGTCGCGGGAGCCTTGGGCACCTCGCTACTCGGCCTCGAGATCGGGAATGAACCGGAGCAATATACGAGACAGGTGAACACCGCGACCGGCTATATGGCCAACCTGCCCAATGGCGCGAATTATTCGGTCACCGACTACGAAGCGTCCTGGGAACAGTTCTATACCGGTATCCATGCCGCCCTGCCGACGGGGCCGATCGTGGGCCCCGGGACCGGCGTGATACCGACCTGGGCGGCGCCGTTCGCCGCCTATGCGGCGACCAAACTGAGCCTGCTCACGGTTCACTATTACCGTGATTACCTGCAGAACGCCTCTGACACGGCGGAGTGGCTCGTCAGCTATCCCGACGAAGAGCTGCTCGGAATCGTGACGGGCACACAGGCAGCCGCGAAGGCCGCCGGAATTCCGTGGCGCATGGATGAGGGCAACTCGTCCGACAAGACCACGGCGACGGGCATCGCGGATGGCTTCGGCTCCGCACTCTGGGCCTTGGATCTGCTATTTACGCTCGCGCAGAATGGGGCGACCGGCATGAACTTCATGACTACGAACGGCGAGTCCACGGGTGAGTATTCGCCGTTCACGTATCTCGATCCGGGCAGCGGCATTTACAGCGTGCATCCGGAATTTTACGGCCTGGTACTGTTTGGCATGGCGGGCCAGGGCAGCCTGTATCCCGCCACGTTCACCGGCCAGGGTTCGCTGAACGTGACCGCTATGCCGTGAAGACGGACACCGGCTTGAATCTGATCATCGTGAACAAGGATCCGACGCAAAACCTCGCGGTGACGATCAATCTTCCACAAGCGGTCAGCACGGCCACTTTGATCGAAATGACGCAATTATCGAGCGGCGCCACGGGACCGAACCTGACCGCGACTGACGGCGTCAGCATTCAAGGCGCCACGATCGGTTTGGACGGCAGCTTCGCGCCGGCGGGCAGCTACGGCTTGAGCTTCTCGGGCGCGCAGGTCAATTGCTATGCGCCGGCGCTCAGCGCCGTACTGATCAAGACCACGTAGGACGCACGCGAGGGGAACCGACGACGATCAATGGCCGCTTGAACCGGTCGGCTTGTAGCGTCGCAATTGGTAGTCGCCCAGCCGGGTCGTGAAACCGTGACGCCCGGCGGCGCGGGGGCCACTCTCGGCCACGAGCAACCTATTCGAGTCATCCTAACCGCGCTGCGCGGCGACACCTCCGGTCCGGCACCCCTGGCCGGCGCGTGCCCGCGCTTCGCGATAGCCGTGGAGACGCGTCGACCCGGCACCCTTTTGGCTCGATCCCCGCCAGGATCCGTGCCTGCTTCTGCTCCATCGACTTAATCGACCCGCTTTCAGGCACAACACCAACCCTCGAGCTGCGCTACGATCTCTGCTGCCAGGCCGTTTGTGTTTCCTATCCTCGAAGGCTATGTGTTCGACCTGCGGGGCGGAGCCACGCTCGAAGATTCGCTGATCCGGATCATTCCCACGAACGCCTCGAACCAAGCTCAGCATCCGCTACGCCGACATTCGCGGGCTCGAGTTCAGCGGCAAGGACACGGCGGCGGGCAAGAGCTTCGAGTCTTTGGTCGCGAATTACTGGGCGAAGAAAGCCGCGGGCGAGAAGAACATCCAGATCGAGCCGGAGGCCTTGGATCGAGCGCGGACTGATCCAGGGAAAAGAATTACCCTCAGTAGAGATCCTTCGCCACAGCCTTCCCGCCACAACCGACGATCGCGTCGTGGAGGGCGTGCTCGATGCGCTCGGACATCGCCGCATCCTGCAGCCATATCAACGGGAAATCTTTGGACGCACTGTCGTCTTCAACCAGTTGGTCGGGCTCACTCTGATGTCGTTCTATGGCTTCCACAGACAAAATGTGGTCTACGGTGTGCGTATTGAAGCCAAGATCGGAGTGCACGGTCACGAATTGCAGGCCTCCATCCGCCTTGATGCTCAGCGAGTCCGGTGACAGCTTCGTCAGATCCACATCGGTCTTGTTATAGCCCATTTTACTGATCGGTCGAGTGTCTCCCGGCGGGGATCGTCTAAGGATTTGACTCACGGTGCATCCTTGAAACGAGATCTCCTGTATCCAGTAGCTGTTGGGGCGCGACGGTGAATTGCTGGCGACCCAGGTCAGAATGTCGCTGGCCGGAGGTATCTTAGGCTTATCGTCCGATGCCGCAGAATTACCATTCCCAGGCGCGGCTGCAACGGCAACGACCGATGTGGCCATGGTAGTGAGCGCGATCCGGCAGATCAGCGACGACATGTGATGCTTCATGAGCGGTGAGTCCTATAGGGGAAAATCAGTTATGGCATTGTGCGACGTACGTCACCGTGCACTGGTAGGACTGGTTAGGCGCTCCGACGATCATGCAAGCATCGCTGGTTTTTTGCCGATTGGAGATCGGCCCCATGCAACTGCCATTCAGCTGAGCCAACGCGGCATCATTGGCAAAACCGATCGGCGGCCCCCTGTGACACGTCGGTTCCAATTCCGGAACCCTGAATCTGATAAGAAGATTGGGCGAGCGCGACGGTCGACACCAACAACGTCGCGAACAGCGTAATGCGAATATTCCTGCTCATAAATCATTTCCCGTGAGCGCCGTGAGGCAGGCCGCAGCGAGCGTATTCGACGTTGCGGCCTGCCTCCGTTTTGGCTCGATTACTGGTTGTCGCCCTGGATAGCACCCGCGATGGCATTGACGCCATTGGCGACGGCTTGATTCTGCGACTGAAGATTCTGCGCCTGCTGTTCGAAGGC
>Ga0116231_10010073_pt1 | contig 15476 bp, 11 predicted proteins | sample S1TSphgellanicum_2_FD_89695 | JGI IMG/M metagenome (GOLD analysis project Ga0116231, IMG submission 89695) | Host-associated microbial communities from peat moss isolated from Minnesota, USA - S1T2_Fd - Sphagnum magellanicum MG | ecosystem: Host-associated > Plants > Peat moss > Unclassified...
ACATTTGATTGACCCATCACCAATATTTTTGGAACATGGGGCACTTCCCAAAATAGAAGATTAATTATCAAGCAAAATATTACTTAACAATTAAATGAATAAACCAGATAGGTATAGTGCACAGTATATGACTGCACTCAGACCCATGAAAATTACAATTAGGAAAAATTTAATACTTGGAAAGCTAAAAGTTTGGCTCCACACCAAGGTTTTGCAAGTTCCATCCTAGGCAAATGTGATGTGAACCATTTTTTTCACCTTTGAAATAGGTCCTAAAAGAACTCCTTAGGTTGCTCGTCGCATTCCTAGGTGAAACAAGCCTTATTAGGTCCATTCCATAGTACATGATCCTAATTAATGCTATCCATTTTCTATTTTCAAAAGTTATAAAGAACCTTGGGTGAGCTAAAGTCTTCCAATCTACATAGTTCATCTTTAGGTTTTTTCTTTTGGGGGGGGGGGCACATTTCAGACTTTTGAAATTTGGTGTTCCCACTTTTATTCTATGTGATTATCGTAGCCTAGGGTCAGTTTCCACATTGACAAAATGAATAATTATGAAATCAGAAAGTTGAAAGAAGAAAAAGAAGGGGGGAAAAAAACAGCTCTTGATTAGGCCATTAAAAATTTGTTTGTTGTTCTTCAAGAAATATTTAATATCAGAATCAGCTAAATTTTTCTGGATTTTTTTGCAATTTTTTAACCTGAAAATCTGATTTTCAACATATATAAAGCACTCTATGTATGTTGAAATGGCTCAAATTCGCCAGAATTTTTATGTTTAACAAAAAAATGCCAGATTTCTATAACAGGTTCAAGCAGGTCAAATATATATATAGAAGGATGCTTAAATCTTTTATTTTTCATATCTAGTTTATAGCCAAATTTGGCTGAATCTCCCTAGGGATGGACCACCACTTCCCCTACGTAAACAAAATCAGAAAACAAAAGAGAAAAAACGCTGGTCAGAAATTCTCAGAATAGGAGAAAGGGCTGTCTCACTAGTCTTTTGGAATTTTTGACTGCTGGCCTCTACTTAAGCTGAATGGCATCAAGACAATCCATTATCTTTTATGACACTCCCTTCAAGACCTTATAAAAGCCTATAAGGTCATGTGCAGCCTAGTGGTGACTTTAGGAAATTCACAGTGTGTAATATGCAGTCTTAATTATATAATTATCCCCAATATAGATTAACCATACGTAAAGGAGGCAGTGCTTTAATTTGACAGATTTTTACTTTTTTGGAAATTTCTGTTTTTCTAGTGTTGGTTTAATTAAATATGCTGCTTGTATTGAGAAATTCGAAAAAAATTCGATGTCAATATTATATTAGAAAATCATAAAGGAAACCTTGAATGAAGAGTCCATTGAGAAGAGATTTTTTCAATGGGTGGTAGTGAACACTAATGCTTTAAAGCCTCATTGGTACTATTTTGGCCTTTCCATGGGCTGCTTTCAAAAACCATGTCAACAGTCGTGGAGGTCAAATAACTCTTTTCTGCTGGTTGAAACATGATGAAGATCAGGGCTATTGAGAAGGTACCCAATCAGTTTGGCCCACAATTTGTACAAGGAAATAGAGGGAACAACATGTTGCTCACATATATTAGGGTTTGGGTTTTTCTTGCAGGCATTCCAGGAGCAATGGAAATTCTGAACTCCATTGAAGGGTCACTGGAAAATGCCCCAACCCATGTTGTCAGCTCAGATAATGATACTGTGGTCCTGGACTCTAATAACATGGTGGTGATTGAGATGGCTTCCCTTGCACTTCCCACCTGACCTCAGCAAGAGCTCTGTTGTTGTTACAAGAATATGTGTGTTTGGAAAACATATAGCCTGTACCCCAATGGCTATGAATTACAACTACCTTGCAAGTTGTGGTGTGTTCAATTCATATATAGGTTGTGCTAGATGCGTGATATATAAAAGTGAACTCCTAGCATAATAGGTTCTTTTTGTGAATAGGTTGTTCAAAGTGTTGGGAATGTAGCGGGCTTCTTAGTGTTCAAGGGGAAAGAATTGGGGAACAATGTTGTGTGGCCATTATGGTTGGAGGGAGATCCCACCTTATTGGAGATGGCAGTAGCCTTAGAAAGGGTGAACTCAGGGCCTCTTGATCGTGCTTGATTGGCAAACCTTATGTTATTTTCTGTATTTTGTTTGAATTGTGTAATTGGTTGTGAGTATGTGCCTTACATTCTACATCAGGATCAGGGTTTCATTTTCCATTTTGTGATATTGAAAATTTGGTTAATTTTCTCAAAAAAACTAGTCGAATTTTTAACTAGAAAAACAGTTTTTCCTAAAAAAAATCCTTTCTTTTTGTCCAAAAGAGCAACCAAAACAGTGATCAGGATGCAAGCCACAATTGTCCAAGACATCCAAATTTGCATGCCTATGGACCATATTGATTGCCTTCTGTCATTAACTAGTGCGAAGCAAAGATCTACAGTTCTTGAAAAAAATTCAACCTTTGATTTGGGTTATATATACATAATAATTTCTGAAACTTTTTCTATTTCACTAACTGTCGGACTGACTTTGAGAAAAATACTATGAAAGAAAGAGACCTCGACTTTGATCAAAATGTGAAAAGGTTATCAATATATTGAAGGTATCCATAAAATACCCCAAACTAGGGGTTCTGGTCCCCACTTTTTTTCCCAGACTGGAGATGAGATAAATAAAACCAGGATAAAAATAGTACACAAGAACAAAAGAGAGGACCAAACTAGTTTTCTCACCTAAATTGATCTCACAGGAGTTTCACCTCTAGTTCTCGATTTACCTTACTTGAACCTTCACCCCATGCATATTCTTCATTAATCAAGTCTTGTCAGAATAATATCCCATAAATGTTATGAACTGATGATGCCCAGTGCTATTAACCAGTCCCCAGTTACAATCACTTTATGGCTACACTGAAATTGGGAATGCAACAGGGATTACAGGGTCAAATTTTAGCCCATAAACATAACATGATCTTATAAAATTCATTGAAAAACAAAATGCACAAGTAATGTGCAAGAACCCTATCCCATAAACATAACATGAGCTTATAAAATTCATTGAAAAACAAAATGCACAAGTAATGTGCAAGAACCCTATCCCTGAACAGCTACTGCACACTGGACTGTTAGTTCACTCAAAGATAACTAAGAAAACAAATTTAGACCAACAAATCAAGCAATTTCATTCATCCTAACAATTTTTCTTCACAACTACACACAAGCCTATTCAACACTCTTTATATGTTAGTACCATAAAATTATAACCCTTGTCTGTATATTAACAGGATTAGAAAAACCCTTCCTTTTTCTTCTGGGACTAGAGAAAGAATCACTTGTTACCGGCCTTTGTTTCTCGTACCTTCAACTAACTTTTTGTTTTTTACTTTCTTTGTTCTGGCACACAACAGCAGACCTGAGTGACGAGCTGTAGAGGACGACCCCAAGTTAGGTCCAATGGCAGATGGCCAGCAGGAATTTTACTTGCACCCCACTGGGCTTGAAACCCAGGACCTTTCTGGTCCCAGGAGGGGCTATACCAGTGAGGGATCACCCCAGGGGCCTACATTCAAATGTCTTTGGGCTGCCTATATTAGTTTTCAAGAGTAAAAATATAGGGCAAAGGATATGGGAAAAGGTGAGGAGCTATTGGGAACATGTTGGGGGACACATGGGAACGTGGGGAACATGATGAGAACAAAAAAATCCAACACCCCCACACTCCCCCAAAAGAAAAACTAGTTATATTTGTCCCATACATGTTTGATAAAACCTAAAATCATACGTGCATGTCTACTATTTAGGGCAATAACAAATTTTTATAACATAAAAAGCAACTCAAAAAAATTAAATTTAATTAAAATTTAATCTCATTATGATTTTTTTAATTAATTATTTATCAAAGCCTTCTTGAAGTTTTATAAATAACATCAAACTAATTTAAAACAATTATATTTCAAAAACGAATTTTATCCTTTTAATAGGATTCAAAGAAATTGATGCTAATTATACAAAAAGGCAAGTGACAACCCAAAAAAATAAAATGATATAGTGGCATGATTAAATCAGTTACCCAACATTTATATTTTGAAAAGAAACTCAACAAGTAGATGGGTAGACTTCAAAATAACCCATCAATTGGATGGGTGCACCCAACATCTACACATGCAAGTCCATTAGCTTGGGGCCAATAAAAAAACCTAGGGTGCACACTGCCTCACCTTATTGGCTGCAAGAAATTTCATTTGCCTCCATGGGTTATTTGCCATTTTTTGCCTAGGCTAATGGTATGAACTATGGGTATATAGTTGCTCACAAATATTTTCGTCACACTTAGACACAGAAAGCTTATGAAGAGGTACCTATTGGGGCTGAACTTTCATCTGTTCAGGGAAGAACCTCCAAATCTTGGCCACCCACATCAATCCCATGGTAAAAGCCCCAAAATTCATCTAAGTACTATAATTATCTCATGCTTAGATAATTAGGATCTCTGACTCCAAATCTTACATTTCTTGGGCTTACTTTGGCAATTAAAAGTTGTCACTCAAGAAGGTGAAGGTACCAAGTGTAAATAATCTCAACAAGCTTGACCATATGGCAAAGAGAAGCCCAAAGCTGGAAGCATAATATTGGCACAAAGAAAGAAGCCCAAAGCAAGAAGCATATGGTTGGCAGAGAAAAACCCAAAACAGATATGGTTGATTGAGAGAAGCTGAAAACATGAGAACCATAACAATGCTTCAAATTCTAGTCTCTCTCAACAATGGTAGTAAATAATCTCAACAAGCTTGCGCAAATGTGATGAAACCCTGCTAAACTTTATAAAAAGAAAGCACCCAAAGAAAGGGAGAGAAAAAGAAACAAGGGGCAAGGGTCAAAGTCCAGGCAAGCAAGCCCAAATGCGACAGGCCACAAGGAGGAAAGGGAACCACTAAGAACTGAATCCTCCACCAGTTGCGTGAAGCATGTCAACTAAAGAGAGGGGAGGTAAACCCAATAAAACTCAAGCCTAGATGAACTCTCCCCCTCAGGCTTGCCCATATGGTTGGCAGAGAGAAGGCCAAAACTTGAAACATCAGTTTGACTGAGAGAAGCCCAAAATACAATAATTATTGTAAATGCTCCAAATTTCAGATCTCTCTCAATCGAACATGTGCTCAAACCTGAGAAACATCAAACTCTCTCTACATATATTATTACAAAACTCATCATAAAAAATGAGTTTTCAACAGGTTGGAATAGCACACCTTGAGTAAACTGACACCCACGTTGGTACCATGGTAAAAATTCAAAAATTCATTTAAATTATTTTTAAATGTTACAAATATCTCATGCTTAGGGCCACTTTAGATGAGGGTCCAAGGACCTAAAGCCCAAGGACCAAATTGAAGCAAATTGAATCTTGAATCAGACCTTTCTTCACATTTTCTAAAAAAACTTTTTCCTGAGGTACACAATGAATGTGTTTAAAGGCTTGGGGTCCAATTCGAATGTCCAATATAAAGAATGTGTGATTGACATGTGAGAGGATTAGATTAACTTTTGGTTTTCCCCTTCCTTTTTTTTTCATGATGTTTGGGAATTTAAAAATTAAAAAATTCATGAAAAATATTACATTTCATGTACCCAATTTTTTCATTTTTTACATCTTTCACCACAATCAGTTTAAAGATCTCTTGTAAATTCAAATCCCCTTCCACTTGTAAAAATTGGAGCTTCAACCCTCCACTTTCTACCCTACCTTTTGATTCATCTACATTTCATGCACTTGCAAAGATTGAAAATGCACTCTTCCTAATAAGCACCTTCTAAAAATGCACATAACCAATAATGTCAACTCTAGAATTGACCAAAAATGGGAAAGTTGGTGTCCTTAATCTATAGCATGTATTCCATTCTCACAAAATTTGAGTAATAAGGATTTTTTTTAAACAATGGAAAAAAGAAAAAAAATGAAGAAATAAACAACCTTAGACATTTGACCTTTCCAAACCATGAGCTCTCCTTCAAGTTTTTTATTTTGTCCAAACTATTATAATACCTTTACCATTTCGACATAAATTTTATTTTTTTCATTTTGCCGAACTTTTGAAATTTTATTTATTATTTGTGCCAAAATTTGAATGAAACCAAAACTTCCACTATTAGAATTTGTCAGACCTGCTAAGACAATGTCATTGTTCTGAAGCAATCTAACACTAAAGATTGTTTCATGGCATTGGAAAAAAAAATTATATAACCATTGTAGTCAAAATTTTCAAAATTTTAAAATCAAATGTTAAAGCTAAGATTTAAATTTTAATTAATTATTTGACAATCTATTGCCAAAATGGTAAAGTTACTACGATATTCATATTGGGTCCCACACCTTAGGCAAGGGTATCAACCCATGAAGAAAATAATGACAAACAACTTTAAGACCATAATTTTCATCTAATTTATGAAAAGGCTCAACATGCAATGCGGGTGGAGAATTTTTTTGCTCTCGTCAATGTGTTCCCATTGAATTCCCATCAATATTGCGAATCTAGGTTCCAATCAAGTTCCCAATATCATAACATTTTGAAAATTGAACTTTGTACATATAAACTATGAAGGGGTCTCACTTTTATTTGTTCAAGGAAGTGTGGGATGAAAGGAAGTACTAAAATCATCATTAGGATGATAACTTAATGATCAAAGGATCAAACACTAAATTCGGGAAAACGATAAGGATGTGTTAGTTGGTGTGTTTGCTTTTAGTGTTGTGGATATGGTGTGTGTTTGTCGTAGGTAAATGGCTCAGGAATTATGTGGTGAAGGTTTGCTTTGTGGAGGTAATTGTGAACAGCTATGTTGATGGAGTTTGTTTGGACATTCTTCATGTTTTTGGGCTATGGCAGGCACAATTCAAGGAAGTGGATGGCAACATTGATGAAGAGGCATGTGATGCAAATGTTTAAAAGGGGGAACTTTCCTAAAGTTAAGTATTTGGTTTCTGTTTGTTGTTTTTAAGGAGGTTCTTTTACTTTGGTTGCTTGGTAGAGGAGGTACATTAAAGCGCACATATTAGCAAGTGTTTAACTTGATGGAAAGAATGCCTTCAACTAAAGTTTTCAAATAGACTATAATTCCTAATACATTTTTGCTACGTATAGGAATTAAGTTTAGGAACCTCCAAACTTAAAAACACAAATAAAATTATAGAGGTGTTGGAGGTGATGAAGATTAGTAGGGGATTACATTGGCTAGTCTGAGTGAATTAATAAATGTTCAAAGGAATTTTATGCAAAGGGTCGTCAGAAATTTTGAAATCCAAGTAGTTGGGAACTTTAGGGTATGGGTGTTGCAATGTCTTGAGTGGGTAGATCTAGGGACTTTAATCATGTCGGGGCGCCAATTACTCTATCGAAATTTCGGGAGAATTTGTAGGAGAATTTGTGGGTTAAGCTCTGTGGATATAAAAATTTAGCTAATTCCAAATATAACCATGATGGCCTATTAAGAGGATCCTAAGTGTTTTGAACCAAATATCTTTACACTTATTTGTGCTTTGCAATGATCATGTTTGTTGAATTAGGTTTAAGTAGTCAAAAAAGTTGTAGACTCATTAGGAAATTCACGAACAATAAAGGCTTGCATTATAATGGTTTACGGTAGTAACACAGAAGGAGGAATACCAACATCAACATAAAGTGTTTATGGACAATGGTCAATCAAATATGTGAGTAGTTAGGGATTTTCTTGTAGTTGTTTTTTTTTGGTATCAGAGCAGTATTTTCTGAAAAATTTAGTTTGTTCATTAGTAGTGTGGATGATATTGATTATGTAATGTGTAGACCAAAAAACAAAACATTTGCACCATTATGGACCAGGATAGGAGGCATCAACCAAGGGAAGTTCAACATAGAAACGAAATACTAACCATTGATGAGTTTGATTTTCCATTCCCTAGGTTTGATACTCTACTTAGGGAAGGAGCAATTATTTTCAAGCTACAAGGTTTTGGGGTGGTGAGCATACTTGAGTTCAATCTAGACTTAGCAAGGATACATGATCTTGTGTTACTTATTACCCACGCTGGAATGTATACGAAAGTTTAGATTTGGCTAAAAACAAAAGATGGAGCAGGAGGTTAAACCATTGTTGCCTGACACCAACACATATATCATTTCTCTTTTGTTTTCATCCAATCTATTGAATATTGAAATCTTTGAAGAGGTTGATTTAGTACCAAGGGTAGGGAATTTGTGGTTACCTATTGTTGTAATTTCTCCTTCTAACCAAGTTAGGTTTTTCTTCCCAAGAATACATAACTTATTTGATGTTGGTGACAAAGTGGTCAGAATTGAACATTCAAAAGTAGAAACCAAGGCTTTAGTATGGAGACTAGGAATAAATGTTAATGGAGGATGGTTGTGGAATTTGAAACATGAAAAAAAGGTTTAGTATGAATCACACCAACTATGAACTAGCTCATACACAATGATCACTGATGACCCCAATTAAAGAAAATTGATGTTGAAGTTCATGATGGATGGCAACAACCAAGCCATTGGGGAGTGTCTTGTTTTAGATAACATCCCTAAACCTTCTCTCTTTGATTTTGAAATCTTTAGTTTTGAGGTTGGGAAACTTGCTCCAGGTTAAAAGACATATGTGTTCCAAAATCAACAAAACTAAACAACATTTTGTCAGATTCTATATGCCAAGGATGGAGGACATGTTTGGGGTAGGAGATAAAACAATTAAAATTGAACCTTTTCTAGAATGATGAGTGGGAGATTTGATGCAAAAATTAGGTGGGTGAAAAACTAGTTAGAATGTAATGATTTTGTTATGGGTGTTGACCAAAAAGGACTTTTTTTCATCTCCATTTGCAGTAGGATTAAAAGTATCAACAAAGTCAATGATTATCTCAGGATGACAAACCCCAAAGGTATGCATGAGTTTTTTGGGGGTCGAGAGTTTGAAGATGTGCATGATTGGGTTGAATGCTTGGAAATGGCAATTGAGGTGAGGGGTATTGACGAATTGAAATCCAAGGAATGGTTCAAAAAACTTATTGCAACTCCTATGAACCGACAAGCCATGAAGGTAGCTATGTTGTTGAAGTATGGCACAATTGATAAGGAATAAGTCGAAGCCAAGTTGGATTCGATTAAGTAAGAACCCAAGCAATGGGTTCAAACATATTATGATCAGATGGAGAAATTGTTTGCAAGAGGCAAACTTGAAGATGCCGAACAATGTAGGAGATTTTTGTTTGTCCTACTTGAGACCTAAAATAAAAAAATTGTGTGTGATGCATGATCATGTCGACTTGGAAGCTTTGTTTAGTGCTACATTAGAAGTTGAACGAATGTTGGCAAAACTTAGTGAGACACCACTTGAGATGCTAAAGGAAAAACATGAAAAAAATATGACAATTGGAAAAACTATGATGGAAAAACAAGTGCAGCTGTTGAATGAATCTCTGATTAATTTATTAAAGATGTAAACAAAGATCTGGACCAAATCTCAGTCAACTTCTATGGCTTTTACAAGTTTCAATGGATGCTAGATTTGTAAAGCAAAAGACCATTTCACCACTAAATGTCCAAAATACGATAGTTTCAAACCAAAGTGTTTGAAATGTGGGGGGCTACATAGCACGGAATATTGTGGGTTGAGGTGTAGCTTTTGTGGAGGTCTAGGGCATACCAAAGGACGTTGTTGGAAGAAGAAGGATCCTAAAACATGTGCAACTATAATTAACTACATGGAAGTGTTAATAGATGATGAAGAAGCTATCCAAAACCAATTAGATAAGATTTGTGGAAACAATCATGACCTATTTTCACACATTAGGGTACTAAGGTGAAGGATTCCTATGGAAGCAAACACAAAAGAACGTGAAGGTACTAATGTGGCAAAAGGTGATTTGGCTCTAAAGAAGGATGTGGGAATCAGTTTGGAGAAGGAATATGCAGTAAGATCAAAAAAATCAACACATTTCATTAAGGGTAAAATACCTTTTACACCTATGGAGACCATCTTAACCATTCCAAGACAACTGGAGTATTTGGAAAGGTTGGTCAAATTAGCAAGGAGGCGTAAAAATGAGAAGCACAAGATTGTTCCAACAAATGTAGTGACTTAGCAATTACCCACTAGTATACATTGTATTAGCATCAATAAAAACCACATGAATAAGACACTACACTTATTTGTAGGAATCAACAACTACATTGTGGAAAGGCTGGTTGATATTGGGGCATTAATGTATGTGTTGGTAATTGCTACACTAAAGGAGTTGGGAATCATGCAATTGGTAATTGGATCTAAACCTTATAAAATCGCCTCATGTGTGGTGACACAAACACTTGGAAGAACTGAAGGTTTACCTATCTGGATTGGAAAAACCAATTATAACATGGTTTTTATGGGTGTTGACACAAACAATTACAATGTGTATTGGGACTTGATTTCTTAATCAAGATTGGTGTAATTATGGATATTGAAAGAGGTTTGATTCAGGTCCAATAGGGTCCTAGGTCTGATGTGCATGTACTTCCACTTAACATGGTTAATATGTTGTAGTTGGTTGTGGAACAATCAAACCATTCTAAAAGATCCACTAACTAGGTAATTCTTGAGTTATCCCATCTGAACATAACTAACAAGATGGAATAGATGGAACCAATTCATGATTTTGGAAGCTCGGAAAAAACAATGGAGTTCAAGTCTTGGATGGAAACCAATCCAAATATGACTTTGAATCTAAGTCTAGTTCCGATGAAGGGGCAATGATTAACCTAATCACAGGAAACAAAAGGCTACAACTAATTATGCAAGAATAACATGAAATGTTACAAAACTCAGATATTAGGGATTAAATGACCTAATTAGGTTACAAATTTGGTTATGGAATAACATGTTAATGAATTCATGAATGAAGCAATCCTTAAGGAGGATGACTATGAAGATTGGTTGAAATGGGTAGCCCATAAAGAACAATAGAACATGTGTCAATTTAAAGGATCCAAGGACATGAAGATGCCATCTGTGTTCCAATTGGGATATCTCAATAATGAGCAATAAGGTATCAAATCTGATCCTAACAATGTCGATGAAGGAAGATGGGAATAGATCAAGAGATTGATCAAGGTGGGTCCTAATCTACATCAGGACAAGCTAATGAACTTTGGCAGGTTCTAAAGACTTATGTAGACATATCTGTATGGCACAAAGGGGAATTAAGGTGTTGTATTGTTGGTGAGCATATGATTGATACCCAAGGTCTACTACCTTGTCATATTAGCCCCAACAAGTTGTCTTTTTAGGAGGAAACAAAAGTGAATTAACAAATCCAGGTGTTGGTAAAGTTAGGAAAAATGTGGGCCAATTCATTAGAATACACTTACAAAGTCACATTGCCTATGAAAAAGGATGGCAACAAGCGTTTTTGTGGTGACTATCAATCATTGAACACTCAAACTTGAAGGGATGCATGCCCTATGCCATTAATTGATGATGTTTTGAGCCAAATGAGCTTTGCAGAATGGTTCACAACTTTGGATTTGCATAGTGGTTTTTGGCAGATTAGGATGATTCATGATGATGTAAAAAAAAAAAACATTCATCACCAATACGTGTTTGTATGAATGGCTTCTAATGCCATTTGGGTTTAAAAACGCAACTAGCATTCACTAAAAGAAAAAAACCAATATGTGACCACTGCATTTACAACTATTTATGTCTATTTGGTTTTTACAACTTTTTGCCTTCTTCAACTAACATGACATTAACCAAGTCACTTGTGACTCATATGCAACTAAATTGGTTTACATCTATGTATGCGTTGGAATTATCACCCAAGAATAGCCATTTAAAATCCCATTCATTGCAAGTGAAATGGTGTTTAGTAGCATTCAACATATGTCTATATACATTAATTACAATAATAATTTGATTTATGATCAAATTTAATATTCATAATATTTTTATTATAATTAAAATCATTGATATGATTACTGTAATTATATAATTTTCATTACATTAAAATATTTATAATTTCACATAAATTAAATATATTCCAACATAGACTATTATACTATATGTTTATATTTTAATAACAATAAAATTACTATTATTAATGCATAATTATTATAAAATCATAACAATTACTTTACTTATACATTAATTATAATATACACATAATTTTTAATTCAGCTTAATTATTCATAATTTAAATTTTAAATATTTTTCAAAAATTAAAATTTTGCCACTCTAATGAAATGAATTCAATTTTATATTTCTAAGATTTACATTTCAATGTACAATAATATTTAATTATGTACTTACATTATATAATTGTTATTACATCATAAAACTTTAAAATAATTTTATTGAAATTTTCAAATAATTATAATTAATTATTTTACTCCTTATTTTTTATTTCTTATTTTAAATGAATAAATATTATTATAAAATAAAATTTCAAATTAATTAAAATGATAGTTCCCAATCATAAAAAAATAATTGTTGTATTTACAATACATATATTTTAATGATAATACTTAAATTTCATATCCATAATTGAGAAGTTATGTCTTAGAATTAAGATTTTTATTTCAAAATTTTATAATAATCTTAAGATACTGAGCAAAGTTGTTGTGATTACTATATTCTAAAACAAATATACATTAAATAATTGTATGTATTACACATTATTTACTTATTTACAGCAAATTATTAATATAAAAACATAACATTATATATTGCTAATTATTATTCTCTAATACATAAAATCATTGTACTTACTTAATTTATTTGTAAATTAGAATGAAATATTTTCATAATAATTTTTAATTGATAGTTATTATTATAATATATAATATATAATATATAAATTTAATTCTTATTTAAGTTTCTAGAGTAATCATAATTTAATTAAAATATTTATTTATTGTAATTATTTGTCCATAATATATCACTTTTATAAATAATTATAAATAATTATATTATTACATTAAATTAAATCAATTACTTTTAAACAATTTTAATTATATTATATTCATAATTATTCACAATCTATAATTTATAACTTTAAATCTGAATTAGAATTTTTGGAAAGATATATAATTACTTAAAATAATTATTGTAATGATTATAATTGTAGGAATTATTATACAATAGTTCTATTTTGTATTTTTCTAATTCTGTATTTATTTATATATGACAAATATGTGTATAGTAATATTACAATAATTAAGAAGTATTAATGTATATTCAATAGATTATTTTTATTTATAGTTATTAATTACCAATATAAAAAACTTAAGTGATAAATGTTTTTACAATAATAAATGTAATTATTTTAATTATAATTTTAAAATAAATAATTTTTCTAGGAATTTAATTTCTAATAGCAATTATTAATTCATTATTTTAAATTTTGAAATAATATTTATAGTAGTTATTTTCTAGTATAGTAATTAAATCATTTTTACATTAATTATATTATTTATAATCGACCAGATTTTTAAAAGTAAGGAAATATTTTAGAATATTTTAGTTATTTATTTATCTATGAGTTATGTATTGACATTAGTTGAATATAGTTAGTTGTGAATAACTAAATAACTATAACTAGTTAAATATTAAAAAGTTAGTAGGATTTAAATAATTAATAATGAACATTTAATATTTGTAGTGTATATTTTTTATTTTAAATATATGTGAAGTTTAATAATTATTAATTAAATGATTATCTAATTATTTAGTGAGTGATGTATTTGAATTGTTTAGAAATCTAAAAACTAATAATCAAAGGCATAAAGAAAGTTTTGAAATTGCAATTTAGTTTGTAAAAAAATTACAACTTCAAAATTTATCCCATATTATTTTGTTTTCTATTTTTAATTTGAACATTATATAAACAAAGGGTGTGGTCATCCAATTTCACATTTAAAAATGTGCACATGGGATGAACTAATCAAAAGGCTGAACTCAAAAGTAAAAAAAAAATTATGCACAATTTTAAATTACCTACTTCCCCAACCTACTTATCTATTTAGTTAAGTAAGTGCATAATTTGACCTACCCACCTAAGTCAACCTAAATACCTAGCCTAGGAATGTAGAACCTAGCTACTTAATTACCTTCTTACTTAAATAGGTAGGTAGGTATGTAGCCTAAGTTTGTAAGCATCTACTTATGTACCTACATAGGTATTTACCAACTTAATATTAGTATTTTGTATTAAATTCATTCAAAAGTGCCACATGGCATATTTACATTGAGTCACATGTCATAATATAAATGATCTAAACATGTGAATTGAATGTTCCAAATTATTTCAAAATAATATTAATATGTATTTTGAATTATCAATTCTTGGGATACATGTTAACAAATCATTTGCCTTCAATAGTGACCAAAATAGTCACATTTTAATCACATGTGAAAATACGAATACAATGGAATCAAAGGATGAACTTGTATTTGTTGATTTTTTCTTTCATCCAATACCCCTTGTCGTTTGCAACTCATGCAACTTGTGCAAGGCGACTAAAGGGATTTTTGTCACAAATGTTGCTTGCAACTAAGACTTAATTGTAGAAACAAGTTTAAAATAGGTGTTTTAATGATTTTGTCAAAGACAATTATGAACATTTTTTCATAATGGTTACAACGATTTTTTAAGGTCTTTGTGGATGACCTTAATATCCACAACATCACTCAGGAAGATCATTTCAACCATATATGTATGGTGTTAAAGTGTCTTAGGGATGTAAATTTGAAATTCAATCCCAATAAGTTTGTTCTCTGCCAAAAACATCAAGTTTTTAGGACATGTGGTTGGGAAGGTAGGAATTCAACCTAACCCAAACAAGGTTGAAGTTGTAGCATAGTTTCATGTCCCTAGGACAATAACCAACATACAAAAATTCCTAGGATTGACAAGCTACTACTGCAATTACATCCAAAGTTATGCAAAAATTGTTACCTTTCTATTTGAATTGACGAAAAGGGATGCAACATTTCAATGGACCACAAATTGTTAATAAACATTTGATTAGCTCAAGCAAGTACTAGTTTCAGGTCGAGTTTTGGCAAGGTCGGACTTCTGCAAAACATCTATTCTAAATATTGATTGGTTTGCAAAAGGAATTGACGTTATAATGTCTTAGAAGGATGGAAGGAGGGATTGTGTCATTGCCTATGCCAATAAGGGGTTGTGTGTTGTCCAGCAAAGATTCCATCCTATGGAATGGGAATGTTATGCCCTAATTGGTTATGTGTGTGGGGTTAATCCATTTTTAAGTCGGACATCAACAACCCTAATGCGATGTCGTAAATGTAAACTAATTAGAGCACCCTTTCCTATTGGTCCCGATGGAACACGCGCTTGGATCGAAAAAATTTGTTCCGTATTTGGTATCGAAACCCAAGGTTTGGAAGAAAGAGAACAACAAATGTGGGAAACTTTGAGAG
>Ga0116231_10010075_pt1 | contig 15473 bp, 16 predicted proteins | sample S1TSphgellanicum_2_FD_89695 | JGI IMG/M metagenome (GOLD analysis project Ga0116231, IMG submission 89695) | Host-associated microbial communities from peat moss isolated from Minnesota, USA - S1T2_Fd - Sphagnum magellanicum MG | ecosystem: Host-associated > Plants > Peat moss > Unclassified...
CCGCTCCGACAGGTCCGCCGACACCTCCGGACCGGTTACCATCTGGTCCATGTCTGTTCCTCCCCGGCCCCTGACGAGAGCGATGTAGGCACGAACGGCAGGCCGAGAACCGGGTTCCTTTCCCCGCCGTGCCGAGAGGACTCGCTGCTGCCCGGCCCGTTACGCATGGCAGGATGTTTTAGCAGCGCGGAATCGATCGAATTCCTATATTGTTTTCATCGATTCATAGCATTGGAGAGATTGGTTCGCGGGGTGCAGTTTACGATGCGTTGCCATACCTGCCTCGGATCGAGAATTGCCATGATTTCCCCCGCCTCCTCATCTCCCAGGCTCGCATCTCCGGGCGGGGTCGCGTTTCGCGCGGGCTCGGCCGGGGCCGCCCTTCTGGAGATCGGGCCCGGGGTGGCGCTGTGCATCGCGGTGACGCTGGCGGCGCAGGCGATCGAAACCATCGAGGCGCGCCTGTTCGGCCGAGCCTGGCTGGAGGCGCTGGTGCTGGCCATCCTGGTCGGCACGGCGGTGCGCACCGCGTGGAACCCGGGAAAGCGCTTCGCGCGCGGGATCGGCTTCAGCGCCAAGACGCTGCTGGAGATCGCCGTGGTGCTGCTGGGGGCCTCGATCAGCGCCGGCACCATCCTCGCCGCCGGGCCGGGCCTGTTGTTCGGCATCGCGGGCGTGGTGGCCGTGGCCATTCTGGCGAGTTTCGGGATCGGCCGGCTGCTCGGTTTGCCGACACGCATGGCGCTGCTGGTGGCGTGCGGCAATTCGATCTGCGGCAATTCCGCCATCGCCGCCGTGGCGCCGGTGATCGGCGCGGACGGCAAAGACATCGCCGCCTCCATCGCCTTCACCGCCGTGCTGGGCGTGGCCGTGGTGCTGGGCCTGCCGCTGCTGGTGCCGCTGCTGGATCTGAGCGGGATGCAATACGGCGTTCTGGCGGGGCTGACGGTGTATGCCGTGCCGCAGGTGCTGGCGGCGACCGCGCCGGTGGGCGCGCTGGCGGTGCAGTTCGGCACGCTGGTGAAGCTGGTGCGCGTGCTGATGCTCGGGCCGGTGGTGCTGGTGCTGTCGCTGCTGGCGCCGCGCATCAAGGGGCGCAACCCGTATGCCGCCGCGCCGACGCGGCCGAGGCTGTCGCGGCTGGTGCCCTGGTTCATCGTCGGCTTCCTCGCATTGGTGGCGATGCGCTCCGCCGGGCTGTTCCCGCAGGCGACGCTGATGCCTCTGGCGACGATCGCCAATCTGCTGACGGTGGTGGCGATGGCCGCTTTGGGGCTGGGGACCGACCTCAAGGTGGTCGCGCGGGCGGGCGCGCGGGTGACGGCGGCGGTGACGCTGTCGCTGGTGTTCCTCGGCGGGGTGAGCTTCGCGCTGATCCGCCTGTTGGGGATCGGCTGAGCGGAGCGCCATGCTTGACGCCTCGGCCTCCGGCGCGGCCAGTATCTGGCTCCACGCATAGAGGCATCCGCCCATGCCCAGTCTCGGCCGCGCGCTCATCGATGCCCTGAAGGCGCATGGGGCGCGGGAGATTTTCGGCATCCCCGGCGATTTCGTGCTGCCGTTCTTCAAGGTGGTGGAGGAGAGCGGCGTGCTGCCGTTCTACACGCTCAGCCATGAACCCGCCGTGGGGTTCGCCGCCGACGCCGCCGCGCGGTTCCGTGGCGCGATCTCGGTGGCGGTCGCCACCTGGGGAGCGGGCGCGTTCAATCTGGTGAACCCGATCGCCGGGGCCTATGCGGAACGCTCGCCCGTCGTCGTCGTCTCCGGCGCGCCGGGGGTGGCCGAGCGGGCGTCGGGCTGGCAACTGCATCACATGTCGCGCGCGGTGGACACGCAATCGCGCATCTTCCGCGAGATCACCTGCGACCAGGCGATTCTTGACGATCCGGCCCGCGCCCCCGGCGAGATCGCGCGGGTGCTGCGCAGCGCGCGGGAATACTCGCTGCCGGTGTATATCGAACTCCCGCGCGACCTGGTCGGCGCCGAGGTGGATTCCGTTCCCGTGCTGCCGCCGAGGCCGGCCGATCCGGGCGCGCTGGCGGAATGCGCCGACGAGATCCTCGCCCGCCTCGCCGCCGCCAAGCGGCCGGTGCTGATGGCCGATATCGAGACGCGGCGCTACGGCGTGGAGGACAAGGTCGCGGCGCTCGCCCGCGCGCTCGATATTCCGGTGGTGACCACGTTCATGGGGCGCGGGCTGCTCAGCGCGCATCCCGATCTGGTGCGCGGCACCTATCTGGGCGCGGCCGGGGCGGCCGACATCACCGCCATGGTGGAGGAGTCCGACGGGCTGCTGCTGCTCGGCGTGATCCTGTCGGACACCAATTTCGCCGTGTCGCAGCGCAAGATCGACATGCGCGGCGCGATCCTGGCGATCAACCGCGCTGTGCGCATCGGCCATCACAGCTTCGCCGACATTCCGCTGGATGCGCTGGTGGACGCGCTGCTGGCGCGGGCGCGCCCGGTGGCGCGCGAGGTCGGGCCGGCCAGGGCCGCGCCGCCGCCCAGCACGCCGCGGGCGGATGACGGCGCCATCGAACCGTCGGACGTGGCGGCGGCGATCAACGATCTGTTCGCCGAACATGGCCAGATGCCCATCGCGGCCGACATGGGGGATTGCCTGTTCACCGCCATGGAGATCGCCAACACCGATCTGGTGGCGCCGGGCTATTACGCCGGGATGGGCTACGGCGTGCCGGCCGGGCTGGGCGCCTGCGTCGCGGCCGGGGCGCGGCCGCTGATTTTGGTGGGCGACGGCGCGTTCCAGATGACCGGTTTCGAACTGGGCAATTGCCGCCGCTACGGATGGGACCCGATCTGCGTCGTGTTCAACAACGCGAGTTGGGAGATGCTGCGGGTGTTCCAGCCCGAGAGCGGGTTCAACAACCTCGACGATTGGCGCTTCGCCGATCTCGCCGGGCCGCTGGGCGGCGACGGCGCGCGGGTATCGACGCGGCGGGAACTGGCGGCGGCGTTGGCGCGGGCACATGCCACGCGCGGGCGTTTCCAACTGATCGAGGTGATGCTGCCGCGCGGGCAGACCTCGGACACGCTGGCGCGGTTCGTCGCCGGGTTCAAATCGGCGCGGGAGCGGGCGGCTTAGCGGACGCCAACATCCTTGACCCGCGGTGCTACCCAGTAGCATCTTTCTTCGAGGGGGTGGCCATGACCGCGAAAGCATCGATATCGCTCACGGATGAGCAGGAAGCCTATGCCCGCTCGCTCGTCGAGAGCGGGCAATACCCGAGCCTCAGCGCGGTTCTCCAGCGCGGGCTCGATATGTTGCGCCGCGAGAGCGAGATGCGGGAGGCGGAACTCGAAGCGCTGCGGCTACTGATCGATCAGCGCCGCGCCGGGGCTTTCGTCGATATCGAGGTGGGAGAGGCAGAGACCCGCGCGATGCTGACGCGCAAGCGGAATGCGCGTGCGACGCTATAGGGTCAGTCGCGCCGCGGACATCACATACGATCTGGACCTCATCGAGGAACATTTGGTCCAGGCCTATCAGGGCTTCGGAGACGATCTGGAGAGCGCCATGGAGCGAGCGACCGCCCGCATCGGCGACGCTCTCGCATACTTGCGGACATTCGCGACCCATCCGCATCGCGGCACCGAACATCCAACGATTCGACCCGGCATCCGCACCGTGACCAACAAGAACTTCGTCTTTTATTTCGAGATCGACGAGGCGTCGTCCGACATGAGGATACTCGCCACGTTCTTCGATGGTATCGACCATAGACGGCAGATCATGGATCGCTTGCGGAACTGATGGCATTGCGAGTGATCATCAAAAATCTCCGTTCTTATAGAAAAAGCCGTTTCGCCCAGGCCATCCGTTCGCGATCTCCTGGAACACGTCCAACGTCATCGCGAGCCGCGGCTTGGCGGCGAAGCAATCCAGGGCCAGGGCATCGCTCGCGCCGCTCTGGATCGCCGCGCCGCCAAGCGGCGGCTCGCGATGACGGATCAACAGCCTTTGCCGCCCACGCGGACGATGCTTGACGCGATCCTTGCCCGGCTGCGGGACCAGCCGTCCCGCACCGGCTCGCTGATCATCACGCTGTATGGCGACGCGATCGCGCCGCGCGGGGGGGCGTTGTGGTTGGGCTCGTTGCTGGCGCTGTTCCGCGCCATGGGCGTGGCCGATGGGGTGGTGCGCACCGCCGTCTCGCGTCTGGCGGCGGATGACTGGCTGGATCGCAACCGCATGGGCCGCAACAGCTTCTACCGGCTGACGACACGCGCCGCCCGCGTGACCGAGGACGCCACGCCGCGCATCTATGGGCCGCTCAATCGTCCGTGGGTCGGGCGGCTCCGCCTCGCGCTGCTCGATCCGGGGCCGGAGCGGGATGGCCTGCGCGCGGCGCTGACGGAGGCGGGTTACGGCGCCGTGCTGCCGGGGCTGATGGTCGCGCCCGACAGCGCCGCCGCCCCTGAGAGCGACGGCGTGACCATGCTGCTGGCGGATGCGGGAGGCGAGGAGGGGCGGCGGCTGGCGCGGCGGGCCTGGCCGCTCGATGACCTCGCGCAACGTTACGTCGCGTTCCTCGACATGTTTCAGCCGGGCGGGGTGCCGGCGGACCCGGAGGAGGCGCTGCTGGCGCGCATGGTGCTGATCCATGAATGGCGCCGCGTGGTGCTGCGCGACCCGCGCCTGCCAGCCGCGTTGCTGCCGGCGGACTGGCCGGGTCGCGCGGCAAGGCTCCGGGCGGCCGCGCTGTACGAGGGACTTTATACCGCCTCGGAGCGATGGCTCGATACGCACGGCCTCAACGAGTCGGGCGCGTTGCCGCCAGCGGAGGGACGGCGGCGGCGGTTCGCGTGAGCAGATCGGCGCGCAAGCGGGCGAGTATCTCCGCCCAATCGCCCGGCCGGGACTGACGGTAGATCGTCATCGACGGATACCACGGGCTGTCCGCGCGGTCGCGCAGCCAGCGCCAGCAGGAATCGGCGCGGGATAGCAGCCACACGGCGCAGCCCATTCCGGCGGCGAGATGCGCGACCGAGGTGTCCACGGAGATGACCAGATCGAGCGCGCCGACGAGGCCGGCCGTGTCGGCGAAATCCTTCATGTCCGCCATCGGGTTGAGCATGCCGAGGCCGGGGATGTGCGGGGGTGACTGGTCCTTTTGCAGGCTGACGAAGCGCACGCCCGGGATATATACGAGGGCGGCGAGGTCGGCCGGGGCCAGCGAGCGCCGCCGGTCCAGCAGCATCGAAATGGCGTCGTCGCGATGCGGCGCGCCGGCCCATGCCAGCCCGACCAGCAGCGCGTCGTCCGTGGCGAGACGGTCGCGCCACCTCGCGACGGCACCCGGACCCGGATGCAGGTAGGGCGTCGTTGCCGGGATCGTCTCCAGGGTCGTGCCGAAGGCGCGCGGCAGGCTAAGCAGCGGGCAGTGAAAATCGAAACGAGGTCGAGGATCGCCGCGCGCGAAGACCTCCGCGACTCCCGGCAGTCCGCGCAGCAGGCGCACCAGCGGTGGCTGAACTTCCAGCAGAACGCGCGCGCCGCGCGCCGCGACGGGCGGCGCGTAGCGGACGAATTGCAGCGTGTCCCCCAGGCCCTGCTCGGCATGCAGCAGGATCGTGCGTCCCTCCAGCGCCTCGCCCCGCCACGGAGGCGCCGCGATGGGCGGCGCGTGGCCGGGGCGGCGCCAGCGCCACTCGTATTCCGCCCAACCCTCCGCGTAGGCGCCCGAAGTCAGCAGGCTCACCGCGCGGTTGAACCGGCATGTCGCGTCGGCGGGGCCGAGGCCCACGGCGCGGTCATGCAGCGCCAGCGCCTCGTCCATCCGGCCCAGCGCGTCCAGCGTGTTGCCCAGGCTGCTGAGGATACCGGCATGATCGGGCGCGGATCGCAGCGCCCGCCTGTAGCAGTCGGCGGCTCGCGCGAATTCGCCGCCGTGATGCAGGATCCCGCCCTGGCAGGCCAGCGCCTCGGCATCGTCGGGCAGCAGCGCCACGGCGGTGGCGGCGAAGTCCCGCGCCGGGTCCAGCAATCCCAGCCGCAGCAGATGGGTGGCGAGATTGGCGTGGGCCGGGCCGAAACCCGGCGCGAGGCGCAGGCAGCGTATCAGCGAATCCGCGGCGTCCAGGGTCCGGCCGGCGCGCGACTGGGCGTTGGCGAGGTTGAACCACGTCGCTGGATTGTGCGGATGAAGCATCGGGGCGGAAGGGTGCGGCAAAGCCCTCACCGGGGCGTAAACGAGGGCGGCTTTATCCCCGCGACTTCGCCTCCTGCGCGTCGATCCAGGAGCGGTCGAGCGTTCCCGCCCGGATGGCCGCCAGGCTCGCCTCCTCGCGCCGCATCTGGGCCTGGGCGCGCGTGATCACGTCGGGCGCGTCCGCCGGATCGATGGCGACGAGACCGTCCTCGTCGCCCACCACGATGTCGCCCGGCTTCACCACCATGCCGCCGACCGTCACCGCCACGTTGATCTCGCCGGGGCCGGTTTTATACGGGCCCTTGTGCGTGACGCCGCGGGCGTAGAACGGAAAATCGCGCGCTCGGATGGAGGCCACGTCGCGGATCGCGCCGTCCAGCACCACGCCGGCCACGCCGATGCTCTCGGCGTAGGTGGCCATGATCTCGCCCATCAAAGCCTGCGAGACATCCCCGCCACCATCCACCACAAGGACATCGCCGGGGCGGCAGAAATCGAACGCGCGGTGGATGGCGAGATTGTCCCCCGGACGGGTGCGCACGGTCACGGCCGTGCCGGCCAGGGGCCGGGGCCGGTGATAGGGCGCGAGACCCACGGAGCCGGTCAGCCGCGCCATGTTGTCGCTGAGCAGCGCGGCCGGTATGGCGCGCAGGGATGCGATGATGGCCGGATCGGCCTGCGGGGCGGAGGGAAAACGCCGCCATCCGAGAGTTTGCATGCTGGGTCCTTTCGCCGCGGGGCCTGTCCGCCGCCGTTCGTGACTGTCTTTATGCCGCGGCGCAGCTAAAGCGCTTGCCGCGCCCGCACGGGCGGTGTCATCCTGATCGGTAACGAGACATCGATCGCCGGCCCGTCCGCGCCCTCACTTCTTGCCGTCAGCACAGGAGGTTTTCGTTATGCTCGATAAACCGATCGTTTCCGAGTTCTCGCACGTCAAGCCCGGCGACACCAAGGCCGTGGGCGACGGTCTGCGGGATTTCTTCCTCTACCGCGATCTCGGCGTCGCCGCCGCCACCGGCGGGCGGGTGCTGGCCCAGATCGTCACCGCCCAGAACGCGCCGACGACGGGGACCGGCTGGCACCAGCACGTGGCGGATTTCCACATCGTGCTGATGCTGAAGGGCTGGGCAAAGTTCATGTATGAGGACAAGGAGACGCTGGTGTCCGCCGGAGACTGCGTCCACCAGCGCCCCGGCATCACGCATTATCTGTTCGATTACTCGCCCGACATGGAATATCTCGAAGTCGTCGGCCCCGCCGATTTCGCGACGGTCGATGTCGAGGGACCCTGCGCGGTTCCGGCCCCGGCGCCCTGGGCCTGAGCCGCCCCGGGCCTGACTCCTGGAGGCGGGCTGCGCCCGCCGCTCAGAAATCGAGTTCGAGTTCCGCGACCTCCTCGACCTCCGCGGTCGAGGCCTCGGTCCATTCGACCATGTCCGGCAATTCCAGGATCCGTTTGCCGTAGGCCGCGCAGACATCGTCCAGCTTCACGTCATAGGTCTGAAACCGCGTGACGACGGGCGCATACATCGCGTCCGCGATGGTCACCTCGTCGCCGAACAGGAACGGCCCGCCCCAGGTGGCGAGACAGCCGCGCCAGATTTCCACCACCGCCTCGATGTCGGCGCGCGCCGCCGACCACACCGCGAAGTTCTTTTTCCGCGCTCGCAAGTTCATTGGCAACGCCGAACGCAGGGCGCTGAAGCCGGAATGCATCTCGCCGGAGATCGAGCGGCATCGCGCCCGCGCGACGCGCTCCGCCGGCAGCATCCGCGCCTCGGGCCGCAACTCGTTGAGATACTCCGCGATTGCCAGCGTGTCCCATACCGAGAGCCCGTCATGGACCAGGCAGGGCACGCGGGTCGAGGACGAGCGCATGAGCAATTCCGCGCGCGAGGCCGCGTCATCGATCACCTCGACCTCGAAGGGCAGGCCCGACAGACGCGTCAGCAGCCAGCCGCGCAGCGACCAGGACGAGTAGTTACGACTGCTGATGATGAGAGTAGCGTTGCTCATCGTGGGAAATCCTTCGCGGCGGTTTCATCAAACATCGGGATGTGGCACGACTGGCGCAAGACAAAACCAGGCCCGGTCGACACTTCCAACAAGGGCGCTTGATCCGTTCCGCATCCGCCCACCAACCAGCCGAGGATGACCGCGCCGCATGCTCTACGAGATGTATCAGGCCCAGGACGATCTGATCGGTCCGGCGCGCGCGATGGCGCGGATGACGGCGGGCTGGCTGGGCCACGCGCCCGAATGGCTGCGGGCGACCTATGGCGCCCGCAGCCTTGCCGCCGGGCTCGACGTGTTCGCCGCGTCCGGCACGACGCATAAGCGGCCGCCCTTCGCCATCGGGCATGTGAAGGTGGGCAACCGCAGCGTGGAGGTTCGCGAGCGGGTGGTTCACAGCCTGCCGTTCGGCGATTTGCTGCATTTCGAGAAGGACGTGCAGATCGAGCAGCCGCGATTGCTCGTGGTGGCGCCGCTGTCGGGCCATTTCGCGACGCTGTTGCGCGGCACGGTCGCCACGCTGCTGACCGACCATGACGTTTATATCACCGACTGGCGCAACGCCCGCGACGTGCCGCTCAGCGAGGGGTCGTTCGAACTCGACGATTATGTCGAACACACCATGAAGTTCATGGAGCAGGTGGGTCCGGGCGGGCACGTGCTCGCGGTGTGCCAGCCGACGGTGGGCGTGCTGGCCGCCGTTTCGCTGATGGCGCAGGCGCGCAGCCCGGCCCAGCCGGCGTCGATGACATTGATGGCCGGGCCGATCGACACCCGGCTCAATCCCACGAAGGTGAACGAACTGGCGAAGAGCCAGACCATCGAATGGTTCGAGAAGAACCTGATCGCGACGGTGCCGGGCCGGTATGGCGGCGCCGGGCGACGGGTTTATCCGGGGTTCATGCAGTTGACCGCCTTCGTGTCGATGAATCTGGACCGTCACCTCGCCGCGCACGGCAGCCAGTTCGACAATCTGGTGGCCGGCAACCACGAGAAGACGGAAATCCATCGCCGCTTCTATGACGAATACCTCGCGGTGATGGATCTCGACGCGGCGTTCTTTCTCCAGACGGTCCAGAAGATCTTTCAGGATCACGAATTGCCGCGCGGCGTTCTCAAATATCGCGGGCAAACGGTCGATCTGGGCGCGATCCGGCGCACGGCGATGCTCACGGTGGAGGGCGAAAACGACGATATCTGCGCCATCGGCCAGACGATGGCCGCGCTCGATCTGTGCGTCGGCGTGCCGCCGTTCATGAAGCAGCACCATTTGCAAAGCGGGGTCGGGCATTACGGCGTGTTCAACGGCAAGCGCTGGGCCGGGGAGATCTACCCGCGCGTGCGCGAGCTGATCCAGTCCGCGACGCGGTGAGGCGGGGGACTCGTGCCCCCCCCGAAAACCGACTCTCGCACCGCCCCCTCCCCTAACCCCTCCCGCAAGGGGAGGGGAAATCCTTGCCTTATTTCGCCCCTCCCCTTGCGGGAGGGGATGGGGGAGGGGTGCCAGCTCTACGTGGGTCAGTGATGAAGCTGGCTGATATCACTCAGCGGCGCGCCATGAGACAAGGCTCCACCCCGCGTCTTCTTTAACTTCTATTTATCACATTTTTATCGACTCGCCCGGGCCGAACGACGATGGTGCGCCGCGATGGCGGGCTGACCGGCCCGCCGTGCCGCGTTCCTGGCTGGAGGCCGCATGTTCCGTCCGATCCTGGTGTTGCTGGCGGTCGCCGCCCTCGTCGTGACCGGCCGGGCCGAGGCGCGCGAGGATGTCATCGTCGCGTTCGCCGCAATGGCTGAGCCGAGCGCCGCCGCCGCCAAGCTTTCCCCCGTCACGTCGCCGTCCGCCGCCTGCGCCGCGGCGATCGGCGTGACCGAGCGGGAGCTTGGGATCACGCGCGGCCTGCTCCCGGCGATCGGGCTGGTGGAGAGCGGCCATGGTAGCGGGCCGTGGCCCTGGACCATCGATGTCGGCGGCGAGGATCATTTCTACGAGACCAAGGAGCAGGCCGTCGCGGCGGTGCGGGCGCTCCAGGCGCATGGCGTGCGCTCCATCGACGTGGGCTGCGTGCAGGTGAACCTGATGCATCACCCCGCCGCCTTCGCCTCGCTCGACGAGGCCTTCGATCCGGCGCGCAACGTGGCGTATGGCGGGCGCTTTCTGCGCGCGCTCTATGCGGAACTCGGCAACTGGCCGGATGCGGCGGCGGCGTATCACTCCCGCACGCCGGAGGAGGCCGGGCCCTATCTTCAGCGCGTGCTGGCGCTGTGGCCGGCGGGGCGCGCGCTGGGCGGCGTGGTGGCGAGCCGTCCGCTGACGTCGCTTCGTCCCGGCGGGGCCGCCGTGGCCAAGGCGACGAACACCAATGCCGACGTGTATGGCGCGTGGCCGCCGCCCGGCGTGGTGTATGGCGCCATGCCGCCGCGCAGCTTCGCCTATCGCTGCTGCGGAATCCCGCGCGCCCAGTGATGCTTCGAATACTGGCGTTGCTACTGGCCCTCCTCACTCCGTTTTCGGCGAGGGGGGAGGAGCGCTGGCAAACGCTGCCGCCAACGCCGCCGCCCGTCGCGGCCGACCGGGCGGGCGCGATGCGGGTCAACGGCATCTCGCTGTATTACGCCGTGATCGGACACGGTCCGCCGGTGATCCTGCTACATGGCGGGCTGGCCAACAGCGACTACCTGGCCGGTCAGGCGCGCGCGCTCGCCCCGGACCATACGGTGATCCTGATGGACAGCCGAGGCCATGGCCGCAGCACGCGCGACGCGCGCGGCTTCGGCTACGATCTGATGGCCGACGACGTGGCCGGGTTACTGGACGCGCTCTCGGTGCCGCGCGCGGATGTGGTGGGCTGGAGCGACGGGGCCATCATCGGGCTGGATCTGGCGCTGCGCCATCCGGCGCGGGTGGGCCAGATCTTCGCCTTCGCGGCCAACGCCACCACCGCCGGGGTCAGGAGCGGGGTCGAGAAGAACCCCGTGTTCGCCGCCTATATGGCCCGCGCCGCGAGGGAATACGTCGCGCTCTCGCCCACGCCGGATCGGTTCGGTCCGTTCGTCGCGGCGATCTCGCGCATGTGGGCGCGCGAGCCGAACTGGAGCGCGGCGCGGCTGCGCGCGATCCGCGCGCGCGTGATGATCGTGGACGGCGACCATGACGAGGCAATCCGGCGCGACCACACGGAGTGGCTGGCGCGAACCATTCCCGGCGCGACGCTGCTGATCCTGCCCGGGACGAGCCATTTCGCCTTTTTGCAGGATCCCGAAGGCTTCAACGCGGCGATTCGGCGGTTCCTGGACGCGCCATAAGAGCGCCGGCCCGGCAGGCGGACGGTCAGGCGTGTCCGGCGGCGTCTGAGAGCAGCAGCGGGTCGATGCGCAGCGTGGCCAGCGCGCGGCGCCATTTGGTCTCGTGTTCGGCGTCGAACAGGATGGACAGGTCGGCCGGCGCGGTGAGCCAGGAATTGGCCCGCAATTCCTTGTCGAGCTGTCCCGGCCCCCAGCCGGCGTAGCCAAGGGCGAGGATCCCGTCACGCGGGCCTCCGCCGCCGGCGATCGCCTTCAGCACGTCGAGGCTCGCCGTCAGTGCCAGCTTGTCATCCACCTTCAGACTGCTTTCCGACGTCCAGTCCGTGGTGTGCAGCACGAAGCCGCGGGCGTTATCGACCGGGCCGCCGGACAGCAGGCGGATCGTGCGGGCGGGCGGGGCCGGATCGACGTTGAGCTGTTTGAGCAGGTCCTGGAAGGTCGGGCTCGACAGCGGGCGATTGACCACGATGCCCATCGCGCCCTCCCCGGTATGCGCGCAGAGATAGATGACGCTGCGATGGAAATTCTGGTCCGCCAAAGCCGGCATGGCGATCAGGACCTGGCCTGCGAGGGAGAGGCCGCTGAGCCATTCCTCGGCGGCGCGGGGGCGCGGGGCCGCGCGCCGGCGGGGAACGGAAGGGGATTTCGCGGGGGCGCTGTCGCCCGGCATGTCGGATGCGCTGTCTGCGGCGACCTCGGGGGTCGGGGCGGGGATATTCTTGCGGGCCATGCCGTATAGTTGGACAAGGGACGGGTGGGTGCAAGCGGAAGCGCGGCTCCCCCGCTGACGCCCCCGGCTGGTGACAGCCCGGACCGGCGGCGCTAGGTTCCGCCGGCCACGCGCCGCAACACCAGCCCTTCACGGAGCCCGATCCCTCATGAGCCAGACGATCAAGGTCGGCGAATCCATCCCGTCGATGAAACTGATGACCGCCACCTCCGAGGGACCCAAGGAGGTCTCCACCGACGAGTTGTTCAAGGGCAAGAAGGTGGTGCTGTTCGGGGTGCCGGGCGCGTTCACGCCGACCTGCAGCGCGAAGCACCTGCCGGGCTTCACCTCCCATCTCGACGCATTCACCGCGAAGGGCGTCGATACCATCGTCTGCATGTCGGTGAACGACGTGTTCGTGATGCAGGCCTGGGCGAAGGATCAGGGGATCGACGGGCAGGTGGTCATGCTGGCCGACGGGTCGGGCATGTTCACCAAGGCCATGGGGCTCGAACTCGACCTGGTGGCGCGCGGACTGGGCGTGCGCAGCCAGCGCTTCGCCATGGTGGTGGAGGATGGCAAGGTGACCCATGTCGCCGTGGAGCAGGCCGGCGGCTTCGATGTCAGCCGCGCCGAGGCGATACTCGAAGTCGTCTGACATCGCACGCGTGCATCGGCGCGGCGGTTCTCAGGGATACACCATCCGTAGGGTGATCTGGCCATCCGTCTCGCCGAGGCGGAAGGCGGCGTCGTTGAACGAAGGCGGTCCGAAGCGGGCCTTGGGATTGTTCGAGGCTCCCAGCCCGCTGCGGGGGATGCCGAGGAAGTTGGTCTCTACCTTCCCCGTGTTCCGCTCGTCATGAAACACGGTGACGGCGTAGATGCCCGGCGGCACCGAGCCGAGCACGAAACGCATCTCGCCCGTGGTCGCTGGCTTGTTTTCACGCCGCGCGGCGTCGTTCGTGCAGTCGGGGAAGCCCGCGGGAGAGCTCCACAGGCATAGGCGCATGACGCCCTCGTTATTGCGCACGCCTTGCACCACCACGTGCAGAGTCGCGGCCGAGGCCGGGGCTGCCAAGGCGCATAGCAGGGTGAATGCGGTGAGACCCCGGCCGATGGCGCGCGGTATCGTTTGCCCGGATCGGGCGCGAGTGCGATTCATGAGGTTCCACGCGGTTTGACGGTTTCGGTGCTACTCCGATGGGCGGTGATCGTCGATTCCCAGCCCGATTGCCTGACGGAGCCCAGCCGCTTCTTCCTGGCTGGAAAGCACGGCAACTATCTGTTCCGGCAGGCATTGCAACTCAACCCAATCCACCCAGACATTGACTGTCGGGCCGACCCCTTCCCCATCCCCTCCCGCAGGGGGGGGGGAAATAAGGCCAAGATTCCCCTTGCCCGCCCGGAGACCCAGATGCTGTTCCGCCTGCCTCGGCCCGCGCTGATGTGCCGCCTTGCCGCCGCTCCGTTGCTGATCGTGCTGGGCGCGGGGGCGCCGCCGGTGGACGAATCGCGTTCGGCCGCCGTTGTCGCGCGCGTGGTGCCTGCGGTCGTCAACATCTCCGTCTGGCGTGACACGCCGCACAAGGCGAGCCCCGATCAGCGGCTGCCATCACCGCCGACGCGGGAGCGTTCGTTCGGTTCGGGCTTCGTGATCGACCAGTCCGGCATCATCGTCACCAACAAGCATGTGGTGGAGGGGGCGGACACGATCACGGTCGGCTTCGAGGGAGACCGGCGCTACCGGGCGCATGTCCTGGTCTCGGCCGTCAGCATCGATCTCGCGCTGCTCAAGATCGAGCCGGACAACCCGTTGCCGGTGGCGGAGTTCGGCGACAGCGACGCGCTGCGGGCCGGCCAACCGGTGCTGGCGATCGGCAATCCGCTCAGCGTCGGCATCTCGGTTACGTCCGGCGTCGTGAGCGCCCTCAACCGCGACATCCATGACACGCCGTTCGACGACTACATCCAGACCGATGCCTCGACCAATCCCGGCAGTTCGGGCGGCCCGCTGATCGACATGGACGGCAAGGTGATCGGCATCGATACCGCCTATCTGACCGGGAGCACGCGGGCTGTTGGATCCATCGGGATCGCCTTCGCCCTGCCGTCGTCGGGTGCTCAGTTCGTGATCGGCAGGCTGCTCAAATACGGCAGCGTGCGGGCGGGGTGGCTGGGCTTGCAGGTGCAGAAGGTGACGCCCGAAATGGCCGAGGCGATGGCGCTGCCGCACTCGGCGCGCATGGGGGCGACGGATGGCCCGGCCGGGTTGATCGTGACGAGCGTCGAGCCCGGCGAGGCGGCGGCGAAGGCGGGCATCGTCCCTGGCGACGTGATCTATGCCCTGGATGGCGAGGCGGAGGACGATCCCCGGGCCTTGCTGCGCAATGTTGGCCGGATCGAGGTCGGCAAGACGGCGACACTCGATCTGTGGCGCGGCGGGAAGATGACGAAGGTCGCGGTCGTGGTCGAGGAATGGCCGGCGGAAATGGCGCCCCCGCCGAAGCCGCCGATCAAGGAGACCAAGGAGGCGTCGCTGGGCCTGTCCCTCCAGGCGATCATGCGGACAACGGACGGCGCCAAGGCGCCCGTCGATGGGGTGGTCGTCACCAATGTCGATCACGAAAGTACGTCGATGTATGGGGGCATCGAGGTCGGGGACGTGATACTCAAAGTGCTGCGTCAGGATGTGTCCACGCCGGATCAGGTGTTCGCGGCGTTCGACCAGGCACGGGCGGAACATCGCCGTTTCGTCTCCATGCTGATCCGCCGCCAGGGCAAGGAGCAATGGACGACGCTGCCGCTGTAGCGCCCCGCTCGCGGCGCAAGAATTCGTTCATCCTCTCGGTTTAGTCTCCCTCGCGACGCACAGGGAAATTGGGGATGGCTTTGGCGGAAGCCGGCTTCGCGCAGACGCCCGACGCGCGGTTCCATGGTCTCATTGCCTCGGCGGAAGCGCTGGCGGAGCGGAGCTGCGCGGGCGAAGCGGAGGCTATCCTGCGTCTGGCGTTGCGGGTGAGGCCGGGCTCGGCCGCGACGCAGAATGCGTTGGGGATGGTGCTGTTCGATGCCGGGCGGTTCGAGGAGGCGCTTGGCTGCTTCCGCCGCGCGACGAAGATCGACCCGGATCAAGCCGGCGCCTGGGGCAATGCCGGCATGGTTCTCAAGACGCTCGACCGGTTCGACGAGGCGTTGGAAGCGTATGACCGCGCGCTCGCGCTCGACCCGCGCGCCGGCCAGTTGCGGCTGAACCGGGCGGTGGCGTTGTTGCG
>Ga0116231_10010077_pt1 | contig 15470 bp, 11 predicted proteins | sample S1TSphgellanicum_2_FD_89695 | JGI IMG/M metagenome (GOLD analysis project Ga0116231, IMG submission 89695) | Host-associated microbial communities from peat moss isolated from Minnesota, USA - S1T2_Fd - Sphagnum magellanicum MG | ecosystem: Host-associated > Plants > Peat moss > Unclassified...
ACCGGGCCTATTGTTCTAATATATTTTGTGAAACAATTGAAAAGAAAATCATTGTACAAAGAACAAAGCACAACTAATGTGCTATAACCCTGTCTGTACAAAACAAATTCAGACCACCAAATCAAGCAATTCCAAGGATGTTTTTTTTCATGGCAAAAATTTGTCAGATTTCAATTTTTAAAATCATCACATTCTTACCATATGTTCCAAGGCAGCCACATGATAGAAGGATTTCTCAAAGATTCTAGTAGCAAATTTTCACTGTTGCCAAATCTGGTTAAACCTTGTAGTTAATGCTCTCCAGTTTGACAACATCCTTAAACCAGAAAAAACACTGAGCTGCTGCGCGTAGTAGGTAAGAATTAACATTATTGTTGATTTAATAACTGATCATGTACATCTCGATTCGACATCAGCAAATTGTGTGTGAAAAAAACTCATACCCTGTTTTGTCTCATAGTAGTACCAAGTTCCGTGAATATGCGTGGCATTCCAGCCCCCAGGAAGATCGGCTAGTGGAACCGGTAAGGGGGGTATTGCGGGGGCCGGGGCAGGCGCGAGCGCGGAAGTAAGACATGAGCAGAACAAGCTCAAGAAGGTGCAAAACAGCAAAGCACACTTGATAACGCGGCCGCTTGTGAAGCTGCAACCATAAGCAACAAGACGAAGCTGCTGAAGTCTACAGACCAAGAGCAATTGAGGAGTGTTGCACTCGTCCTTGGAGCCCCGACAACTGCCCATGATTCTAGGACTGCGATGTATCGTCTGGTTTGGAGCTTCAGCTTGGTACCAGGTGTCGAATATGTGGGAGTAGAAAATGGGTTAAGAGTTGAAGACCTTTCGAGGACCAAGCTAGTGCTTCGTGTGTGCAACAAAGTTCTCAGCCAATTCACACACAGGTGCTGCTATGAAGCTGATGAGACAAAGGGAGAATGATTGCACACCCAATGAGACCATGACAAAACCTGGGTCCAGGTGCATGTTGCATATTTGCAGTAAACTTCGGCGACTTTGTACGCCATCCTCGACATAAATGCTCGTTGAATGTTTAAAGGGACATTTATGACGTTTTTGGGTGCGAACAGTGATCATTAAACACTATTCTCTTTCTACATAAAGGAGTTGCATACAGTTTTGCGGTGGAGATGCTCTAAGTACTGGAGCCTCAAGACAGTCACCAGGCATTGCCGACAGTAATGAGACTTGACACGGCCTCTTTTCATCTAAATAGAACGTGGTTAGCACACTTTCATCCAAGAAGTGAAGTTTGTGGAATCTTTGGGCCAATGACAGCTGATGTTGACACCTTGTGCTGACTAGTAGGTCGCTAATGCAATGAAGGTCGAAGGTTCTGGCTTATAACTTGTGACTTGATAGCCAACAGAGCATCAAGCTTCTCATCATAGTTGAATAGCAGGTTTCGTCATGTCTTTGCTGAATAATTTAATTTTGAAAATTACATTTTTGATACATAGAAATTTCCTGAATAATTCAAAGATGCTTCATTTTCCTTCACATAAAAATTTCTCTGAGAAATATATTTTTTGAAAATTTCTGCATGTCTAGCATAATATAATTTTTGTGGAACCTGCTATTCAACTAGGGTACTTTTCTGTATTTTCAGAATACTTTGCCTTTTGTTTGAATTTCATGTTTGAATGACTGGATGTTTTGTAGCAAAATGGCCCAGAAACTGAAAGTTTGTGAACAGTTCAGAACTTTTACAGGGCTGCCCATGAACTTATCAGCACGCAAAAGTTTGTATCTTCAGTTCTCACCATCAAAATTTTCAAACGTGTTGTGCTCAGATTGGAGGAAATTGAATTGTTGGTTTTTTGGGCAGAAATGAGATTAAGCTATCAACGCTTGCAAGAGACCCACCAATTGCAAGGAGGTCCAGTAATACTATATCTTAAAATATGTCAGTTTTCACTTTTGAAGTCCTTGCAAAAGAAGAAAAACCATGTATATAAAAAATCAAGGACATGAACCCATCCATCAAAAGTACAAGGCAAATGAGAGCACAAATAGACACAACCCAAAGAAAAAACGAAGGCAAACAAACAACAAAAAATAATGAAAAGAAAATCTCATGCAAATAGGACCCAAGGCTACGAAATGATGATCAACGATGACAAAAAAAGATTTGAGACAACAAAGTTGTCATCTACCACAAATCGGTTAATGACGGAGGTGCACTAGCTATGATGTGTGGAAGAGATGAAGAACCTTGACCAAGTGCAATAGCTTACTAAAGAATCGTTATGGCTTGTGCACATTGTAGGGCTATGGACACATGTTGTTAATAGTGGGAAATGAACATCAAGGGGATTAAAAAAGATTGCTAAGGACGAGCAATAGTGGTCTATGATAAAAAATGAATCAAAATGATAATGAAGACACCCATATGTCTCAATAATAAGGGGAATAAAGTCATTGCCTAATATTTGTTCGGCATAAGATCGTGTCTTGTCTAGAGCAACCCTCGTCAATATATGTGTTGTCGTCATCAATGCTCATTGCACCATATTTGTGCAGGTTGGGTTAGCAATCACAATGTATGAAAATCGTATTTAGTAATAAGAATATCCATTCATTGATGAATGTGGTGAAGGAAAAGGTGGGAAACCTCCTTCTAAACATGTGTTTCGCTCTCCAAAAGAATAGTTGCAATAGTATCCCGAAATGTGTCATGGGTTGTTATATGCTCACTTCCACATGGGCACTAAAGCAAATGGGTACCTAAATCGTCAATGACCACATTAACACCGTGAAAGGTGGGCCATTATAGGATGTGGCAAGCCAAGACAAATACATAATGTTGTAAAAAAGTGGGTTAATGACAAACGAAATGCTAGTGTGGTAGGATGAGTTAATAACCAAATATCTACCCCTAGACCTGCACATGAGGAGAGACATGTTTGCGTGATATTTGAAAAAACATCTATTAAAAGGGAAGCAAACTCCTGCTCATGTAAGTGATCCGTTAAAGAAGCCTACAATTAGAGGTAAGATTGAACCATTAGACTTTCAAAAGGTGGAACACAAAAAAGGACACATTAAGGTAACATGGCTCATACATTTCATAATGTCATCTAGAATAAGGAAATGTCAAACTCAACATGTGTTACTACATCTAGAAGAACATGGTAATCATCCTACTAGAAACAAATGACAAATGCAAAAGCAATCAATGCCCAACACCCCAAGAATGCAAGAATAATAATTTGAACCACAGAAGGGAGGCCAAACCCACTCAAAAAAAACAAAAAGAATGGCATGATGATGAGTTAGGTGACCTTGCAAAAGGTGCTTATTAGTTCATTCTTCCTTCACTTGGTGTTCACATACATGACGAACAAATTACCTCTAAACAATAGATAATTGTATTAATCACTAAGGGCATGAAATCAGGAACATTTTAATGTTCAAAGAAGCTAGGGTTGGAAAAAGACTTAAAGCATATACTTTTTCAATCCATGGAAAAACTTTTACAAGAAAAAAAAAAAACTTCTAAAGGTTTGGTCAAGCCCTTAACATCACCTTAACATCAATGAAGTGTCATGAATCACAATTATTTCCAACATTGCAAGTTATCATCAACTTCCTAAACATTATTTTACCATGTTCACACACAATATGATTTAATAATTAACATTCACATTATTTTTGGAATTTGCAATTTAATCCACAGCTACAAAAATAATCTTTGCCTTTGTTTATGTGAAAAAGGATAGACAAATATACATGTTAAACATTGTAAGTGTAAACTAATGGTTAATTTTAAAATCGTTAACACTAAATTAACACCAAAACTAACACTAGGTGTGACCAACCTAAAGGTATGCATGTTCCCAACATTTTATATCCTTCTTATTGGTTCATCCTAATTGAAGCATACCCAAAAAGTAATTAGTTTTGGTGTCATATATATGCAAGCAACCTTTCAAACTTGGAGGTGGGACAAACAACCCCTATGTTGGTTTTGTAGCCTGGGAGGGGGTTCAGAACTATGAAGATTATTTTTTATTAATCCCTTTTAGCACATAAGTAAACTATCATACATACTTCAAAACAACATTTGCAATATTCATCATTCACATGATTTCCAACATGAAACTTTACATTTTTTTTGGGACAGGATCACTCACACGCTCAAAGTCAAATCTTTATGTTACACCCCAAGGGAATTCATCACATGCACCTAAAGATTTTCCATTATGGAGATCACTCATCAAAGACTATAAAGTTTACGCCATGGTATTCACAATAATCTTCACATTTTATTTCTTCAAGGATTCTTATTCACATATGATACTTCTACAAGTCTTGATTCAACTAACAACATGAAATTATTGAATGCAAATTATGAGCCCCCAAAAGTTCCAATCTTTACCTCCTTGTATATTTGAAGGAAAAAAATGAATGAATAATTAATCGCATTCATCTCCATCTAATCCCAATGTATCAAACCGATCATCAAATGCCCTTATAACTTTCCATCTTTCTATGGATAGGTTCTACATTATTGAGAATCTAGGATTTGGTAAGTTTACTTACTTGACCTCCCAGTATTATTAACTTGAAATTGTTATTTAAATTATTCATAATCAATCCTTATGCCCCTAGCAAAAAGATTCTCCTTGTAGGGCCATGAGGTTCATTATTTTATTCCCTGTTTGTATCCATACTATTACCCCAACAGTAATATTATCATTGATAATTACTAGTAGTTATTTTGTTGTTACAGTTCCCCTTTGATGGGGTCAGTTTGACGTTTTTGAATCTATGGGGGGGGAGAAAACCAGTTGCACTCTGGACAGGACCTGGTAGGACCAGGGTTTTTTTATTTGTGACGAATTTTCGTCACCTGGAGACAAAAAGAAAAGCCTGGCAACTCTAACAAAGGGATTTTTGAGAATTTTTAAAAAATTCGCCATACCTCAAACAAAAAAAAAATTAAAAGTCACCAGATTTAGACAGTGTGTTTCATTAGGTCGCCAGAAGTCGGTAAGATTCCAAAAACGATCTAATAGTCCAACAGGATAGTCATAATTTAGTGCTAACTAATGCTGAGGATCCTCGCCACTACACCTACTTGAAGAATTTCAAACAAAAACCCTGGGTAGGACCCATTATAAATGATGGGAACAAAAGCTTGTCCCACCAGGCTCACTTCATTCCGATGTAGAGCCAATTCCTAGTACAGAATGGGGATAGATGGTCAGAATAGACATGTCTTCCTTCTTCAATTCAGTGAGGGCCTTCCCCCACCAGTTGCGCTCTGGACAGGACCTGGTAGGACCATGGTTTTTTATTTGTGATCAATTTTCGTCACCTGGAGACAAAAAGAAAAGCCTGGCAACTCCAACAAAGGGATTTTTGAGAATTTTTTAAAAATTCGCCATACCTCAAGAAAAATAAAATTAAAAGTCACCAGATTTAGACAGTGTGTTTCATTAGGTCGCCAGAAGTTGGTAGGATTTCCAAAACGATCTACTAGTCCAACAGGACAATCATAATTTATTGCTAACTAATGCTGAGGATCCTCGCCACTACACCTACTTCAAGAATTTCAAACAAAAACCCTGGGTAGGACCCATTATAAATAATGGGAACAACAGCTTGTCCCACCAGGCTCACTTCATTCCGATGTAGAGCCAATTCCTAGTACAGAATGGGGATAGATGGTCAGGATAGACATGTTTTTCTTCTTCAATATAATAAGGGTCATCCCGCACATAGCTAGCAAAGTTAGGATGGTAAAAGAATTTGTAATCTCCCTCCCTGATTGTCTAACACCTGCTTTTTTGGCAAATTTTTGAAAAACAATTAAAAGAAAAACCTTTGTAGGGGTCACAAGTCACAACCCCACACCAAAAAAACCCTGATAGTGAATTCTGCCAAAAAGGTCCAACCTTGGGATCCTTTCTTGCGGCTCAAGTTTGTATGGACCATACTTACATGGTCCCATTATGATACCACATCTTGGTGACCTTTTGTGACCTCTTTTTCCAATTTTGTCATGCAACCACAGTGGCAACCATCCACAAGAGAGGAAAGAGCCAAATTTGGCTTCAGTTCAAAGACTATAACACACATTTTTTACAATCCTGCTATGTTTTGGTGACCTACAATAACCAAAACAGGTAGGGTGTTCTTAGGAAAGGCTATTGGTCCAGCCAAAAAGTAGTGGCAGCCAATTTTAGGAATAGAATTTTCATGCAACCAATGAGAAGTCGTCATGGAGGGAAGGGGTCTACCCTTTTGTTTTCTTGTGGGTGGTCACTTTCATGTTTTTCTCCTTGGAATGTGGCGAACTATAAGGCATCTAAAATGAATCTTGTGAAAAAGAAAGTGGTGTAGATGCAAATTTTTCCCAAAAAATCTGGTTAATTGGTTGGTGCCATATAAGTTGGTTTGTTTTCAACAAGCGACTCTGCCACAAACCTCCTAAATATCATGTTCAAAAATGCATATGTTATTCTTTCACTACTACAATCCAAGAATGGAACCAACTCCAACCACTTGGAGAAATGTTCAATCATAACCAAAACATATTGGTTCTATCGAGGTGTCAATCTCAATGTGCCGGCAAAATCCAAACTCCCTTTGTACCCAAGCCTCATAATTGGTAAGGGTGGTAGGTGGGGTATAGATGTAGATGCCTAAATTTGATCACACACCATACATCTAGAAACAAATTGTTGAACTTGCAATTGTATCCCTTGCCACCAATATTGTGTTTCGAGCAAAATGTGTGTCTATAGGACCCCAAAACGGCCCAATTCCTCATGAACATGCTTCATAAGGATCTCACCTTGCTCTAGGCAAGGCACAACCTTCACTTGTCCATTTGCCCACATTTGTAGGAAAGCATTACCTTCCCATTTGAATCACTTAGTCTTATGCACAACATAGTTTTTTTCCTTGCGTGTTAATCCAATTGGAACTTCTTTTCCTTACAAAATATGCAATGACAAATGCATCATCATAAATATCTAGGGCACCATTACGCTTTAACTCCATGTTCACATCATGGGGATCTTCATCATCCATATTAATTTGAGATACGTCTCAAGAACACCCTAATAAGGTACAAAGGTATGCAAAAGCATGTCATTCCGGTACCACCTCCAAATTCACATCACCATGCCAACGAACCCCAGTGGTATAGAATTTGTGTTCCGATTCAACCCATCGGCATTTTGATTAACCCTACCATGCTTGTGAATTATATCCAAATCATATTCTTCTAAAATAAGTGCCCACATGGCCAATTTTCTTGTGAATCAATCCGATTCCATATGGAATTTTAAAGGCTGGTTGTTGGTAATCAAAGTGAATGGACTACTATAAAGATAATATCTGAATGATGAAACAACCCAAACAACTCCAAGGCACTCCCCTTCATGTGAACTATACTTGGCCTTCATTTTGTTGTTGGACCGACTAGTATATGCCACCACAAACTCTCGACCATCATCATCAAATTGGGTAAGCACAACTCCTAACCTTAAAGTATTCCAATCCATGTGTGATTGGAATGGCCATCCTTAGATCGGTTGCCTCAAAATGGGGTTGATGAAAGCCTAGTTTTTAACTTTTGAAAGGTTTGTTCTTGTGGTTCATCCCAAAAGAACTCCTGGTTTAAAGGTTTGGCTATAGTAATAAAGCTTTTCATAAACCTTCGGTAGTAATTACATAAGCTTTAAAAAGCTCATAACTGACTAACATCTATTGGTTGGGGAACCTGTGAAATAGCTTCAACCTTGGCCTTCTAAACCCCCATCCACCTAGATAAATCATATGACCCAAGTACTATACTTGAGTATGAAAGAACCAACATTTGCCTAGATGAAGCTTAAGGTTATGTTCCTTAAGTCTTCCAAACACCTCTCACAAATGGTGCATGTGATCTCCTAGGGTCAAACTAAAAACAATTATGCCATCAATGTCGAATTTAGTGAAACCAACTAATTTTGAACCCTTCCACATGGACTTGAATTCTTGGAGGGTAATGTCCATGACCAAGATACAATTCCAAATGGTGAATTGGCGATGTTAGGGCAACAGGGGATGCCAATCATTCCAATTTCTCCATTGGATCTTAGGCCACCCTACGACATATTGATTGAATTCCAAGCATTAGCTAGTCATTATGTTCATCAAGCTTGGCACGTTATGCCATCACCGAGCCCACAATCACTTGTGAACCTTGGTAATGGGCCTCTAGGTTTAAACCCATTGGATATTAAGGTTATTTAAAGGGATATTCCCAAGGATGGGATGTGCCTACTTGAGTTATTTGGAGGCATTAGTTTTGGATTAGCTACAATTTTATAGTCGAACATCTTAGTCCATAAATACCATTATGTGGAGAAAGATCCACAAGCTAGAGAAGCCTCAATGCGACATGTCATGATGTTGCAACAAACGTATTCCCATTTGTTACCAACATCGGCCATACAAGGTTATCAACATTCATTACCAAACAACATTACCTTGTTAGGGGCACTAGATTTGGCAAGCATTGGGCCAATTGATTTGGTCATTTCTGGATGGCCATGCCAAGGTCTTTCATAAGTGGGTAAGGGCCAAGGACTTTTTGATCCCAAGTCAAGTTTATTCTAGGAGTTAATTTGTGTTGTGCAACATTTGTAGTAATCACATATGCACCCATGTGCATATTTATTGGAGAGTGTCCAACCACTAGGGGATTTTAGGCTAACTGTTTTGGCTGGATGGCAATAGATGAAGGCTTGAATCGGCAAGTCAGTGCAGGTGGATGTTGTTTCGGTTGGTTCATGACCTCACTAGTTCCTATGGATGTGGATTAACCTAGCACTACCAGAAGTGATCCACCGAGCATATGAGTTCATTCCTAGGCCACCCACATGCTTGGTGGATGACATATTGGGTCTAGGACCCCATTCATGCATGGTTCATCATGTTGACTAACCACCTTTGGCTGTGGTCAATAAACTTGGCCTTCCATGAAAAGCCCTACCAACATTCTTGAGTTTTCCACATTCTCATGCATTTAGGATTGGGAGCCTAAGGATGATTTGGGACTTCCATTCATCTAGTATGGAAAAACCTAATGTAGATGAGAAGGAACATGCCATGGGGTTCCACACCGGCACCACAGTTGTGCAAGGCATTTCCGAAAAAACTCATAGGCAAAGGTTGGGGCAAGTTATGGATCTCAATTGCCTCACATGGATTTTCAGTTTCGTCTTAGTAGAATAGTTACATTTTGGTTAATCACACCCACTCACTCCACCCCATATTTCATTTGTTGCACCTTTTGATAGGTCAATAATGGTAGTGCAAGGGGGGGTGTCGTTACAATAAGACAAGTATATCTTTGATAATTATGGGATTAAGGATGCCAAGGAGCATTTATGGGTGTGGAACAAGAAATTCGTGATGTGGGGGCGTTTGGCCATGATGGCACCTTTTCACATTTTGCAGAACAATCATAGGCCATGCCCTTAAAGTCAGGTGTTGGGGATGTTCCATCATCCCAACCTAAGGTATAGGTGACTACAAAAACACGAGACCCAAGAATTAACCCAGTAGTTACAAAAGATGAGGTCCAAATCATATTGGAGGATGATAATCCAATTTTCAAGTGACCTTATATGCTTACTAAGATGGAAAAAGCTTTGGTTTAAGCTCGAATAGCAAAATTGCTAAATGCTAGTTTAGTGAAACTGCTAGGGGTATGTTTCAACGACAATGATGCCAACCAAGAAGACATTCTTGATAATTAGACTAAATCTCACATGTGTGGGGATTATTGTCCAATGAATAAATGGACCTATTTAGAAAAATATGCCATGCCCCTACTGGAGGAAATCTTTGATGCCCTTGGACATGCCAAGGTTTTCAGTATTTTGGACTTAAGGTTTAGCTACCATCAATTGCCATCGAAGGAAGGTGATAAGGTCAAGACAACATTTTGGGGAATTAACCCCCATAAAAAGGATTGTTTGTACCAATGGAAGTTTTCCCCATTTGGTTTGAAAAATAACTTTGTAGAATTTCGAAGGGTCATGGATTCACTGTCAACAGGTCTTGGTTTTGCCAAATTCAACATTGATGACATCATTATTTTAAGCCTGACCTTAGGAGATCATATGCACCATTTGCAAAAGGTGTTTAAAAGATTTTAGGAACATAACCTTAAGTTTCATCTAGGCTAATGCTAATTCTTTCATACTCAAGTAGAGTACCTAGGTCAAATGATTTATCTAGGTGGATTGGGGGTTCAAAAGGCCAAGGTTGAAACTATTTCATAAATTTTCCAACCAACAAATGTTAGTTGGTTATGAGCTTTTCTAGGCTTATGTAATTATTATCGGAGGTTTGTGAAAGGCTTTAATAGCATAGCTAAACCCAAAATAAACTTGACCTTGAATCAAAAAGTGCTTAGCCCATACCCACCTATGAAAGACCTTGGCACAACCATCCCGAAATGACCAAACCAATTGGCCCAATCCTTGCCAAATCTAGCACCCCTAGCAAGGTAATGTTGTTTGGTAATGAACGTTGATAACCTTGTATGGCCCATGTTGGTAACAAATGGGGATACCTTTGTTATAACATCATGACATGTCGTATGGAGGCTTCTTTGGCTTGTGGATCCTTCTTCACATAATGGTATTTATGGACTAAGATGCCCGACTATAGAATTGCAGCTAATTCAAAACTAATGGCTCCAAATAGCTCAAGTAGGCATATCCCATCCTTGGGAATATCCCACTGAATAACCCTGGTATCCAATGGGTTTAAACCTAGAGGCCCATTACCAAGGTTCTCAAGTGATTGTTGGCTTGGTGATGGTAGAGCATGCCAAGCTTGATGAATATAATGATTAACTAATGTTTGGAATTCAATCAATATGACCCATGGTGGCCTAGGATCCATTGGAGAAATTGGAATGATTGGCATCCCCTATGGCCCTAACACTACCAATTCACCATTTGGAGGTGCATCTTGGTGCACGTTACTTTCCAACAACTCAAGTCAACTTGGAAGGCTTAAAAATCTAGCCACCATACTTGATTCGTTAAATTTTTTTGATTACCTCGCCAATGAATCTCATTGGCAATGAAGTCCTCTGATTAATTCTTGTTTCCCAACCTAGACAATAATACGTTGTTTCCTCCCAAAAATCAATGGTAACCCTTTGGGGGTACAACACCACACCTCCAACCAACACATCATAGGATGTAGCATGTGTGATTGCCTCTTGAACCTGCACAATATTGTAGTTTACTAGCTTATTGGGATTAACTTGGATCACAATCTTTTACTTCGTTAACCCTCGTGTTTTTTAACCCACCCATGGATTTCAAAATGTGATATGGGAATTGGTCAATCTAAGACCATCAATAGTAGCTTTGCCCAACATCAATGGTTGAACACTAAAATCCAATAACATTCTAAAGGGCCGATATCGGCATGTTGATGCTTCCCTCAACTGAACCATTCCTTCTTCATTGTGCACAACCACAACCCTGTGGATAACACTAGCTCAATGAATGGTTGGCCATGCTGGAAGGTCATGAAGTTTGGCCATAGCCCATAGCCACATGTTAAGATCCAAGTTGAACCTTGGACACCTCCGTGTAGTTGGCCTGAGAAACTGCATGGGGAATTGCATGTGGCACAAAAGTGTCCTCCAACCTAACCATCACCTCCAGTGTTCCACCATTCTCACATAATGTGGCTGCCAAACAAAACATTGTTGTTGGTTGAATACCTGAAATGGCCAATGTCTTAGCAAGAAACAATGATGCTTCACACACTGCTTTGGCCGCCCCGATCAAACTTGTGGGTGCCTTGGACTTAAGAATAAAACTAGAGATTTTCTTTGTCACTCCAAAAACAAGGTTGACCAGGGGCACTCATTGCCTTTGTTTCTTATTGCAAATTGGTGTTTACTCCCAAACAACTAGGAACTCAAGCTCCTAGCAATGGTGGTGGTGGCTCTTGATGCCACTTTCACTGTTGGACTTGCAAACGAAATAGAAACAAACTAGGAAAATGAAAAGAAAAATAAAATAAAATAAAGAAAAACACCAAGGGGGCCCCTATGTTAACAACATCGCCCTCCTTACTTATTGTGATGTTTTCTTTTTTTTCTTTTCAACTTTGGGTATTCAAGCCCTATTTGCGGTTCAACTCTTCATGGACTTTTACATGAAAAACAAGTACAAAAACATCAAAATCATCAAACAAGCAGACCAAGATCTGTCAATGAATGGTATTTGTAACCCAAACAAAACTCTTGCAAAACTAACTTGTAATATAGAAACTAAAACAAACAACATAACACTTATTGTTAACACGAACTCCCCTAGATAACATTCACACAATAAAAAACCAAACAAAAATCTTAGTGCTAAAACAACTTTAACTTAGTTGTAGCACAAAACCAACTAGTTAGACTTTTGGTGATTCAAGAGACTGGTTCATTTGCAATAACACAAGAATCCAAGCCCAAAACACATAAAACCAAAAGACTTGGGTAACAAAGAAAACTACAAAACAAAAACTATGCTTTGGAATCTCACAATTTTGGTGATTTGAGGTCACACAATACGGGATTATATCCCATGAAAAATATCTCAAACCCTCTTCACACATGAACTCGTTCAAGATTAATTAATTAGTTTAACTAACCCAATTTATCTTTAATTAACTAGGATTTGAGTGAGCAGGTAAACTAACACACTAGACAAAGGAATCTAAGTGCATGTGTATGTCATACATCATCATTAACCCATGGACATCATGGATTGAAATATATGAATACTTTGATGAATTCATAAATTTGTGCACATCTATTGATGCATGGTGTATTTTTGTTTTTATAAAACATAATAAATGAAACATTTGAAAGTTGTGATCATGATTGATGTTTTCTTAATGTTGGTGTAAAGAAGTTGAATTCAAGGTTTGTATGATTACATGAAAATTATGAAATTTTTTAAATTTAAAAATGAATGGTATTCAAGTTACAATTGTTTTCAATCTATTCATTTCTACATGTACTCTTGGATCCACATGAAATATTTCATGTTGAAGAGGCTAATAAAAATAGTTTTTCTTTTGTTCGAATGTGGGATAATGTTATATATGTTAACCCATGTTTTTAAATGTTAGATTAAAAAAAATTTATTTAGTGATAATCCCTAAGAATGATGAATGGTTATTATAGCTACAAGTCAAATTGGAAATTGAATTTTGTTATGATAAATGATTAGGATTTACCAATTCTTATATTTTTCATGTCTAGATTGGTGTTACACCACGTAGAAAATGGATTGGGAAATAGAGTCAAACAACTCAAAGATTGGCATGAAAAAATGTTTAATCACACAAATGTACATACTAAACAATGTTATGAATAGGTGTTTAATTATTAATAAAGATTTTTTTCATTAGTATTAAGAATTTTTTTTTAGTATCAATTTTGGAGGAAGGAAACCATAGCCCAAATTCATTGAACATCATGCATTCAACACACATAATAAATTTAATATGCCACAAAAGTTATTATTGTTTCCAAGTAATAAGCCAAAAAATTTGAATTGCAAAAACACAAGGATAATGATAATATTGGTGTTAAATGTAAGTACTATTACAACTAGGCCCAAAAATTCCAATTGTTAAACGTAAATACAAATGCAAGTATTGTAATTAGGCCCCAAAATTCTAGTTGGTGAAAGTAAATACAAGTGTAGGTATATCAATTAGGCCCCAAAATTCCAGTTGGTTGAAGTAAGTATGAATGTAGGTACAATTAGACCCCAAAATTCTAGTTGATAAAGGTAATACAAGTGCCGATATTACAACTAAACCCTAAAATTTTAGTTGATAGAGGTAAGTACAAGTGCAAGTATTACAAATTTAAATGAAAAATCAACCTTAAATGCAATACCCACATGCAAGGTCATTTCAAAATAACCCATCTAGGCAGTTTGAATACCTAATGCTCCAAAACTCGAATGTTTTCCACAACTCCTACACAACTACCAAAAGGTTTGGTGAGTTCCAAAGCTCCATAGTTGTAGTGGATTTAGAAAATAAAGTTAGGGTTTAAAGTGGCTGATAGGGTTTCGATAGAAAGAGTAGGTAGGTAGGAACAAGTAAGTATGTTTGAAAAGATTTGTTGGGGTGAAGGGGGTTTCTAGAATGTTGGGCAAGGTGGGGGAAATAAGAATTATCTACTTCGATGGGTTCATCCTGGAATGGCCTGAATGGCCCCATCTTGAATTAGTGCACTAGTGGTTACTAGTTCATTCTGGCCCATTCCTTGGGCTTCCCATTGTGCGTTCTACAATTTTAGCTATGGTCTTTTGTTTGGAATTCAGTCCTCTCTATTTTTATTTCTCATGTGATCTTTTGTTTAGACTTTGATCCTTTCTTTTTTTTTTTTCTTGTGTGGTCTTTTTTTTGGACTTTGGTCCTTTTATTTTCTTCTCTTGTTCCCTTGCCAAGTGTTTTTCCTTTTATTTATTTACTTATCCCTTAGTTGATTTCCTCAAATTATCCATGCTGAATCCCTACAAACTGTATGTCCAAGTTGTTAACTTGCCACAAAAGTCCTTGCAACTTTTGAGCTACTTAGTTTCAAAGGGGTTTTCCAGTGTTGGTCCAATTTTAATTAAGGCGCACGGATTTCACAAAAAAATTACACAAATGGGGCCATGTGCTTAAATGCACATGCCATTTGCTCCTATTTTGTATAAAATTTCATCCAGATTTTAGATTTAGTTCTACTAGTGGTAACTCTTGCCTGTAAGGCATAGATGGTTTTCAAGTGTGGCACATTTCAAGTGGTCGTAAGGTTACTTCAAACTTGGAACACCCACTAAGTCGGAGCTAAAATAAAAGCCCAGCTAAAATATGGAGGAAGGCGGCATCCATCCATCCATCCATTCATTCATCCATTCATCCCAAGGTTGAGGGACCCTATAAACCTTATAAGAGACCTTACAAACCCAAACCCTCCTTTGCTAGTGTGCCTTATCTCCAATGTTTTCATCACTCCTTGAAACAAATATTTGCTGGAAAAAAAAAACCCCCAAAAGAAAAAGAAGGGTGTTCAGAGCAGCCAGAGGGCCCCATTTTTCAGTGTGAAAAAATATGTCTCCACCAACGGACCCCTCCTCATTCCCCCCCCCACAAAGCAACGTCCTTTAGAGTCGGACGGGCTCGGCACCGAGCACACGGCAGTATTATTGTTTATTTTCTGTCCAATGGTCTCTCGCCTCCTCACCCACTGGTTCCCCCCCCCAACTGTCCATCCCACCCCATGTGTAACTTCCCAGCTCACCACTTTTACCCCAACACGATACTTACCCTTGAAAAACATCATTCCACGCGTTTGATTCCCGATCCAACGCTCCTAACTCACTTTATCACATCTTTATTCCTCTCCCCCCCCCAGG
>Ga0116231_10010078_pt1 | contig 15465 bp, 13 predicted proteins | sample S1TSphgellanicum_2_FD_89695 | JGI IMG/M metagenome (GOLD analysis project Ga0116231, IMG submission 89695) | Host-associated microbial communities from peat moss isolated from Minnesota, USA - S1T2_Fd - Sphagnum magellanicum MG | ecosystem: Host-associated > Plants > Peat moss > Unclassified...
ACATTTCATAATGTTGTTTGTTTGATTAAATTCATTGCCAATATAATAACTTACGCAAAAAAAAATCAAAATTATCTTTTAAGTTTAGAAGAATTTTGGGAGGGTTTAGAAACCAATGATCTGTATATTGAAACCTAAGTGAGTGTCCATAGTCAATCCAAGCTTGTAATGTACTTGTGATCATGCCACAGAAAATGACGCTTCTTCATATAGCTCGGAGTATGGCTCTTGATTATGACCTCCCAAAATTCTTCTAAACTTAAAAGATAATTTTGATTTTTTTTTGCGTAAGTTATTATATTGGCAATGAATTTAATCAAACAAACAACATTATGAAATGTGGACCATGATTGCAACCAATAACCGCATGATTTAATGGTTTGATGTGATAATTGTTACAATTTAAATTGCAAATTATCTAGTCAACTAGTCAATTACAAAAGGTAATCCCAGTGTGTCTCATTTTTAGGCAAGATCCCAAATTTATCACACTTAAGTTCAGAAGTTTAAAGATTCCAAGCTTACGTATTTTTGGTTTTGAAGTTTTATACATATAATTAAATAAGATAAAAAGTCGAAGATGTCTCCACATGTTACCAAGGGTATTTTTGTTGGTTATGATTCTCAAACCAAAGCCTATAAGTGTTACAATCCCCTTGTGAAGATGATTATGATTTCTAGAGATGTGCATTTTAGCAAAAATAGTTTTCTTGGAAAAGGTTTAAATCAATCAAAAAACAATTTAAGCCAAAACCTTGGGTCATCAAGCTCTCACTTACAATCCCGTCCTCTCAATGATGAAGCCAATCCTAGTGCCCAATTAAGACTTTCTTAGTCCACATAGAGAAGAGGTTCTTCACAATCAAGAGGTTGTCCCCATTTCAAGTAGAAAAGAGGTCATGTTCATCCCAAAATTATAGTTTTTTTCATTAGGAAGTAGTTTCTCTAAAAACACACCTTAAAAACTACCTCAATTTTGATCAAAAGCGATGATGCAAATACACACTTGAAGGAATCTAATGGTGAGCCACTAAATCCACACAAATCAACAAAATTGTGTAAGACACCAACATAATACCTCAATTTTGTTGGTGTGGTAGAAGTGATCGTTGAAACTAATTTTTTTTCTAAATTAGTCAAACATCAAAGATGGTAGGTTGTAATGGGAAAAAAATGGAATCAATGAGTAAAACAAGACTTGGGATTTAATGGATCTACTTGTTGGAAATAAATTATATTTAAGAAAATGGGTTTATAAGCCAAAACAAGGATTGGACAATGTACAAACTTATAAGGCAAGATTGGTTGTGAAAAGAAATGAGCAGTGCAAAGGTATTGACTTCGAAGAGACTTTTTCTCCTATGGTAAGGTAGGGAACATTATGAATGATTCTTGCCCTAGCTATTCAAAAGGACTGAAATTATTTCATTTAGATGTGAAAATGATGTTTCTTAGTGGAGATTTATTAGAAGAAGTCTACATGAATCACCCACAAGGATTCGTTGTCTTTAGAAAGGGAAGAAACGTGTGCTGATTGCAAAAGGTGTTTTATGTATTGAAACAAAACACCATGTGCTTGGTATGCAAAGATAGATGAATATTTAAATGAATAAAGCTTTCATCATATTAGTGCAAACTACAACTTGTATTATAATTTTGAGGACAAAAAAATGGTCATTTCCGTTTATATAGAAATGATTTGCTAGTAATAAAAAATCATCACAAGAAGATTGAATGGATCAAATAACAACTCATGGGTCATTTTGAAATGCCCAACTTGGAACAAATGGACTAATATCTCAAAATAATTTTCTTATATTTGGGAGAAGCCATTTTTATGTCCCAAAGATATTACACAATTAAAATGTTAGAAATATTTGAACTAATAAAATGTAATTCTTATAGAACACCCATGCACAAAAACACTAAACTTTTGAGTGACATGGGAGCAGCACAAGTAGACTTGAACTTGTACAAAAATTGGTAGGAAATTTTTTTTGCCTCACAAACTCTAAGCTAGATATTTCTTTTTTAGTATGTATTTTAAATCGTTTTATGATCAAATATGGTGGATGCATGGTATGGTGACTCACTTATGGAATCATATTCATAAATCTACATGGTACTTTTTGTTTAAATGGATGTGGTGGTGATAAATGTATGTTTCAATTTGTTAATTAATAATTGATTCTAAATTCATAATTTGATTATGAAATTAAAAGTATAATTATTTTTGAAAATGTTGCCCCTATTATTAATAATGGACTTTAGAAGACAATGTATGGATTAGTTTCCTAACTATAATGGTATAACATCAATGTATTCATAGTAAATTTCACTTTAATTGATTTTTAATGACTAAATATAAATTGAAGAATGGAATAAATACATATATATGGGATCATTTTCTTGAAAACCTTAGCAATTTTTTTTTATGGAATTTAAAATGGTTAAAATCTTAATTTATTTTCATAAATCCTTATGATTTACAAATTATCTATTCTTTCAATTTTTTTTGTTTTAAAAATGTTTGATTATGAAATATCTAAAAGGGCCATTATTCATATGCACTTTACAAAACATTTTTTAAAAAATATTATGATTTTTTTAGAATTGTATCCATCAAAACAACTAACATCATCATCAACTTATTTAAGTTTAAAAATAGAATATGAATGTTCACAAATGTATGAACATCAATTTATAAATGATTATAATCATAAGTTATGATAAATAAATAACCATGTTATTTAACAAACTTTTTATGGACTCCTATGGAGTGGAACATTTGCTTAAAATGAGCCACCATACCATGCATTTACCCAATAGTAAGAACTTAACTTAGATGCAACCAAATGAGTGTTTCAGTACCTAAAAGGTACAATGGATTATGGCTTACTTTTTTGGAAAGGAGGATAAAAAAAAACTTGAGGGTTTTGCTAATGCTAATTAAACTAGTGACCAAGAAATCAAAAGATCAATTTCTGATTATATATTTCATTTTGTGTCTAATCAATCACTTGGAGTAGTAAATGATAACCAATGGTTATTCCTATTTTTACAGAAGGAGAATATTGATCTTTGGCAAAAGGAATGAAAAAGTCTACATGATTAAAAAAAACTTGTGACATAATTGAAGATTTTGAACAAAGTTGAACCCACAACATGAGTTGTTTCAAAATTGCCAAGAATTTAATATTACACGTTTGCACCAAACACATCAAAGTACATTACCATTATGTACGTGAACAAATAGAACTTAGATAAATATATCTTACTCATGTAACATCAAATAATCAACTTGTGGATATTTTCATTAAGCCTTTTGGTGGAGTGAAATTTGAGCAAAAACAAATAGGCATAGTTTCACTTGACACTTTTAAAGTTTACAAAAACTTCATTTCAAAAAATGAATTTGTCATCAAAGATGTGATAAATGTGTGGTAAATTAAAATATTGACAAGTAATTACATTCACATGTATGGAAGATGACAAGCGTAGCTAGATGGGCCATTTTTTTAATTTCATGAAAATTAATGGTTTTAATGCCTAATTAAGATTTAAAATTAGTGTAATCAAAACAAAATAGTGGCCTTATTATACCATTGTATATTATAAATATATCCACGTAACCTTCAATACAAATAATGAAATTTATTATTATTATTATTATTATTATTATTATATAGTTTTGGCCAAATAAAAATTATAAGGCCCAAAAACCAAAATTGATACCTAAAATTAAATGTGTCATACTTTTGGAACAAATTATACAATTTATACTATAATATTAAACCCAAAAGTGCACCAAAGGAGGTCAACGTAATGTGCTTTCACCCTTGAGCCTATTGGTAAGTTTTCATTTACTAGAACAACATTTGCTATATGTTAGGTTTCCAAAACATGTGCTTTCATGGTATGTTCATGCATTTTCAATATATATATGTTATATTGATTGAAGGGTTAGTAGAAACTATTATGGATGGCATAGACGTCCCATAGAAAGATATTGTGGTGTAGCATGAATGTTCGATAACAATTGTAGTTTGAACATTGGACAACACAAGGTGACAATGGAAGTGATATTGCTCCTTTTTGCAAGTTCATGTTGGCATGTTTCATTCAATGTATGATCATTTAACATCATGCATCTTTAAGGTATGGTTCATTATGTGTTCTTGGCTATAAATTTTTGAACATGTAATGTACCATGTTTGCAACAATTGACATTGTATGTAATGAATGACATAGAATAATGAAACATGGATCATGATTGAGATATATTATTGGTTGAAATAAGTTGTGTTAAATTCAATAGTCTTCTTTCACATGTTGGGTAAATGTGATTACCAACTTTGTCAAGATGGTCTAAATATCATTGTGAATACGAATTAACTGATTTAATTAGAAATATGCATGAACACATGCCAATTATAACATTGGAGACACCAATGCAAAAATGAGATGAAGTTCACTAGCTTAAATCATTATGGGATTTTAGAAATGAAATAGGTTCATTACACCTTAATGATTTCACCTTGGTTAAAGTTATTTCATTATGGGGTCACTATGTAGACATCATGTTTTATTATTAACTAATATAATTCACTATTATTATTTAATATGATAAATAGGTTTATTTTTATGTTTTTTAATACCTTAAAGTCTTTTTAATTACACCCTATGTTATTTTAAATTACCTTGGATTATTTAAAGGCAAATCATTTAATTAATTTGAAGTTATATTTAAGTTATTTATTTGAAGATATCATATGTTATATCAAGTTATATGTTAAACTATTCAAGATCATTTTATTTTATGTTATTATAAGTTATTTCATCTTAATGTACAATAACTTAAAGTAACTTTAAATAAAATAAAATAACCTAAAGTAAAATAACATCAAAAAATTACATATAATAACTTAAGGTGGATTAACCTAGGGTATAATAATTTAAAATAACAAATAATAACATAAAATAGATAATAATAACATATAATAAAAAATAAAATAGCCAAAAATAATGTCAAAAATAACTTGCAATAAGATAACCAACAACAATTAAAATCAACCTTTGATAGATAACCAAAAATAACAACAATACCTTATAAAAATAACCAATAATAGCGTATGGTAAATAACATAAAATAATCAACAATACGTTTGATAAAATAACAAAAAATAGCCAATGGTAAATAACCTCGTATAATGAACAATATCTTTTCATAAAATAACCAAAAATAATTTATGGTAAATAATTTAAAATATTTTACAACATAACAAACAATAATAACTGATGATAAATAACATAGAATGGTCAACAATAATGAACAATAACCTATAATAAAATAACAATAAAATAAAGTAAAAAAATTTAGATTTACTAACAACAATTTATCATAAAATAACAAAAAGTAACTTAATATAAAATATTGTTAAAGCTAGCCAACATTAACCAATACTCAAATAACAAAAAATAACCTATGGTAAATAATTTAAAAATAACATATGATAAAATGGCCAACAATAGCCTATGGTAAAATAATTAAAAAATAACATATGGTAAATTCCCTAGAATATCCAAAAATAATGTATGATAAAATAATAATAAATAAATTTATGTTTGAAAAAAAACCTATAGTAAAATAATTCAAAATAACCATGAATTTCTTACAATATTATAACATATGATAAACTAATCTAAAATAACCAAAAATAGTGTTTCATAAAAAAATTCAATATTAACCTATGATAAAATAACCTAGAATCACCAATAATAAAATACCCAACAATAGTTGAAGATAAATAACTTAAAATATACAACAACATATTATGGTGAAATAAGTTTAAATTTAAAAAATAGTTATGAAAATTTATTGCACACCTTCCCACATGAAGATATGCAACTCATAAAACTCATTCGAAAGTAGAATTACTATGTAATTATATCTAACAAGTGCATTTTCTTTACAATAGCCTCGATGATACCAAAATTTTGAAAAAAAAAGTTTACACCTCTTAAAATAAAATTGTTTGAAGGTTGAGATAAATCCAACGGTGGATTTGAAATAAAAAATTATTTTAGTAAAAAGTCTAAAGGTTTGTTCATGAAAATCATTCCATGAATTCCAATTACGACCATTTGCTACATATAATTTTATTATATGCTCTTTTTCGTTTATATAACATTACTTTCATAACTAATATTTATTCACACTTAACAAACTAGTTCTCCTTTCATTCTCCTTCATTCATTATCCTTTCTTTCCTAAGTTTTTTTTAAAATTTTTTTTAAAAACATAAGCCAAACTTTTGAAAAACTAAAGTTCCCATGACCCCTCATTTCATTTATTTTTCTTATACAATGGGAATTTGTAGAAATCCCTCCTTCTAATTAATGACTTGTCATGACCATAGGTGTGTTAGCTATAACCTATAATGTGTTATGGTAGTGAGTAGTGCCTACTTAAGGTTTCTAGGTTTAGGGTTAAAGGAAAATGGCTCTTTTGGTAGGACCCACCCTCATGTTGTGGATGGATGCTCATTCACAAAACTTTTTTTTTCCCCTCATTCATGACGTGTCATTTTTTTCCCCTTAGATACTGGCACACCAGGAAAAAAAAGGTCGAAAACGAAGGGACCTGGTCGTAAGAAGAATTGGAACAATATGCAGATGCTTGAGCGACAGAATTTGTGCAGATTAATCTGCATCGTGGCTCCGAGAGTTGGACCGCCTCTTACCCGAGGAGTTGTTGTTTGGCACCTTTTGAGTCGAGAGAAGTTGCTTTACGGTCATGGCAGTCACGGAAAACTATCAGGCCACACCACATATTGACAGGGACTTGTTAAACTTCGTGATCTTGTGGTTCTTTAAAGGTAAATGTTCATTGTCACATTTGTCTATTTTAGACACTACAAGCTTTTTGAGGGGAAAAAAAACGATCGCATATTTTCGTACCAACGCCGGGATCGTGAACTTAGTGGGAGTTGGGTAGGGAAAGTGACGTCCGGAGGGCAATTTGTGTTTTCAACACATGCGATGTTTTTTTGGCCCCGACAGGGGACTGTCATACTCTTCCGATCGACATGGCTTCAACACTGCACCATGCCAGTTCGAAACGAAAAACGGCAACTCGGTTGTGCATTGTATCTTAAGGAGTAGATGCTTTCACAATACGTGGTTCGACAAGCCAATCTATCTCACATCAATCGAGCCTTGAATGAATTTATGCGAACTCAAAGTTCCAGTCGAAGGAGAGAGAAGAAGAAAATGGGTCCCGTCGAAGGTGCCTTGCGCATCACCTATCGTGGCAACGCCTTAGACATCTGCAAGGAAGCTTGATCCCTCTTGTGCTAGGTGATTTCACGGGTGACATTGTCATCCATCAAATGTGAAGGTATAAAGTGTGAAAGAGGGGTCAAAGAATAGAGTTCTTTGAGTTGAGCCTAGGACGTTGGGAATAGTTGGAATTAATGGAGCTTCGAGTTATGTTGTCTCGTTAGCATCGACCGAGATTCTCTGAGTGGAGTGAGTTTGGCTTGACTATATGTGTTTGCATCACGAGTTTTATGATAGTAAATATTTTTCGTGTCATTTTCACTCAAAGAACTCCTCATCCTAATGAACTAATAGCGAAAATGAATTAATTCACGAATGTTGTTTACAATGAGAATTTTTGTGCTTAATGAAATATTAAAAGGTTTCTATCCTCCAATCAAATTGATGAATGAAATTAAAAGATTCATATTTTCCCTACCTTTTAGATATTTTGATGCGATTTTTAAGCTTGATCATTGTTAATTTTGTTTGATTTAAACATTTTACTTATTCATTCTAATTTTTTCAAAATTAATACTTTTTGGAATAAATTACCAATAATAAAAAATAAACTTCCTTGAATTTTCATTTGATTAAATCAATTCAACAACATTAATAACATTTTCATGTACTAATTAATTATGTACTACATATTAAATTATAATAGTTACTTATGTAATACATAGTAAATTAAAAAATTAAAATTTCCATTAAAAAAATTTCAATGTACTTTTATGAGCCATATCGACATAACCATGTGTAGTAGTTTCAATTTTTAAGAATTACATCAGGGATATTTGAGTGTGGTAAGGATATTATGGGTTTGTAACAGCTTTAGGTTAAAATAAAGAATGGTAAGTGCGCATGTTACATGGGTTTATTTTATTTTTATTTTATTTTCAAATTTTGATTTAGATGAATGATGTTTAAAATTAATTCTTTTATTCAACAAAAGTTGGTAATCATAATTTAAAAACTTCAGTTGTGTGATTAAGGTTAAAAAATCTTTAAAGGGTTGTAGTTAGAAATAGACGTCAAATTCATAATGTGCAACAAAATGTAGGTCTTGTTATGGTATTTAATGGTAAGTCATGTAAATAAAGATGTTTAAGATTCATGAAGCAATTGAAGGGTGTCAATGAAAAATCCAATGAAGATAGAATAATTTTTAAGCTTTATAAACATAAGATTAATTTGAATCAATTTAATAATTAAATAAAGTGTGATAGGGTGGCAATGGGAATATGAGTTTCATAATGAGTGAAATATTTATTTAGATTATGGATAAGCTCAACGAGGAGTTGTAATTACATGTTGAATTTTGGGCTATGCCATAGTGATAGTTTATAACTATAAGGAATCTAAGATGCATTGAATGGTGCAAACTAAGTAGTTCGCCTTGTTTGATTTATGTGAAAATCATGTGCACCATGTGTTTAGTTTGTTTTTGAATATTTTATGTGAAATCACATGTAGGACCATGTGTTAAGTTTCCTTTTGAATATTTTATGTGAAATCACATGGGGGACCATGTGTTTAGTTTCCTTTTGAATATTTTATGTGAAATCACATGGGGGACCATGTGTTTAGTTTCCTCTTGATTATTTTATGTGAAATCACATGGGGAATCATGTGATTTATAAAGTTTAGAAAATTTCTTGTTTAATTTTTTTTTGGATAGTATGTAAGGGGGTGTTTGTGACCTTTGAAACACCTTTGAAAACACCGACCACGTTGCAAATAAACACCTATTTGAAGAATTCATCACTGGATCCAGCTTCATCATAAACATATATGGTACCACCACGATAAGTCAAGCGCAAAACACTTTCAAGCGGGCGGATTTTTCCTTTCCCTAGCCTTCTGGTGCAATTTTTTCTTTTTATAGATTCATTAAAAGCCTCGTTGATTCGAAACAGATCAGTTTGTCTCCTTTCGAAGGTACAACGCACAGCCCAATTGTCGTCTTCAGTCTCGGACGGGCATGGTGTAATGTTGAAGCCACGCAGATCAAAACAAGATGATGGTCCCATGTCGAGGTTTGAAAAACATTTCGTGCGCAAGAAATGCAAATTCCCCTCCGGATTCCGCTTCTCCTGTTTAAGCTCCAAAATGGTGCCGTCGTACTGAAACAATTTCATTCACTTATGAAGCTTAAGGCCAATAAAACGTGACGATACGCAACGCCATAATTTCAAGGAAAGGAAAAAAAAATTAACAAAATCACATCGACAATGAATGTGTGAACGATTTATTGCATCGACTTATTATATTATTGTAATTTATAGGTCAAAGAAAAGGAAGGAAATGTGTAAGTAATGACCTATAACCATGGTAAAATAAAAAGCCTTAAAATCAATGGAAAAAAAAATGAAGGTTTAAATAAAATTTGTTAGGGGGAAAATGGGAAGAGATGAAAAGGTGTTTTTCCTTTTCCATCCATTAACCACTAAACAATAGAACCTTTCAAAAGCTATCAAACATTCGAACCTTTCCAGGGCCCTCAAACATTACACCTTTCAAAAGGCCACTAAACAATGGAACCTTCCATTGACAACTATATTGAAATTATCCTTCATTTTTTTTCCTTTTCCTTCTCTTTAAAGGGTGAATTCATATCACTTGGTGGTTTTTTTTCTGTAGACATAATTTTCGATTTGAATCTTGAAAATATTTGTTCCTACAACTTTCCTTGGGTGGAGAAAAATGATTAGTCCTAATAGATGGTGAAAAGAGTGGAAAAGAATGATTTGTCTTAATAAATGGTGAAAAGAGTGGAAAAGAATGATTAGTCTTAATAGATGTTGGAAAGAGGGAGAATAAATTGGACGATTGTAATACTTTTGAAAAAATGGAAATGAATAGGTATAATTTGGGAATTTGAAATCTTAAAGAAACTTCACAAACCCTTTTAAGTTTGGTAGCAAAACATATTATTGGTTTAGGTGCAAAACTTGAAATTTGGTAGATAAATGCGCTTTATAGCTAACTTTCTAATGTGCTAAAACAAATTAAATTTGAATAACATATGTGATAGGAATAATATTTTAAGTGACTAGAGGTCTGTTGTTAAATTGAATTTTTTATCTTTGTAAAACCCTTCGAGTTTGATAGCATAACTTATTATTAGTTTGGGTGTAAAGTTTGGATTTTGTTGGTAAATGCGCTTTGTAATTAGTTTTTTATTGAGTTAAAACAAGTTAGATTTGGATATTATATGTGATAAGAATAATATATTGTAAAATGGATGGTGTTTTTTTTTAAATTAGGGTCTTGGTGAATTTGATATGTTCAAGTTTGTTCATGTTAATTTGTTCATTCATCAATTTGGCCTTATATTATATTAATCACATATTTTTTTAGTTTGTGTAATTGCATGAGACCATTTAATTTAAATATTTCTTATGATCCTCATCTTGTAGTTTCCACGTTTTTTTTTTTTTTGGTATTTCATTGGAGAGTGAAGAATCAAAAAGTTTTTTATCAATATCGTTTAATAAACCCAAGATGCATCACATTTGAATCTGACTTTTGTTAAAATATTTAAATTATCATAGATTTATGGATTTTACATTACAATGAACACAACAAAATCTACCACTAATAATGCGCAAATGAAATGTTTAAATAAATAAACATGAAGTAGATAAAATAAGTAAAAGAATAAAATAAACTTGAAAAAAAAAAACACATAACACAAAATAGAACAACTAAAATTACATGTTAAAATTATATTTTCATATCATTTTTTTAACCTATGAAACCATATAGATCAAAGGACAATAATAAAATAATAATGAATATGATTAAAAAACAATAATATTGTAATCAAATTGTTAACAATAAACTTGCATGTCACAACTACACCAAATTCCTTTAATTTGTTAAATGTTCATTTTATTTGATGTTTACTTACGTAATCTATTACAACATATCTTGGGTTTTGTGACTTGGGTTTAGCAATTTCATACAACAAGTTAAACTAAATTTGTAAATAACAACTCGAATTATAAAATTCAAGATGTGTTATATTATGAATAACTCAATTTTATTAATAAACAATGTTTTATGAGTTTGATTAAATTATTACAATGCAACAATATTTATCATTAGCTTTCATCATTCATGTGCCTTTACACAAATACAATCAAATTTGAAATAATGACATCATTCACAACATGAACATTACATTCATCGAGCCATAATAAAATTATATTTATTTCTTATAACAATGATTTTAATCATCTATCCAAAAAAAGATATGTAATATTTTTACTTTAATGTTTGTGAAAAATATAATTTGTGTTCATTTTGGCAACAAAATGAACATAAAAATCTTGAAGATATATATAATATTCTATTTACTAATTTTTTCGCATTACACTTCTTTTTTCTTAAATGCCAATTTTAATGGAAAGAATATGAAATAAATGATGGAAAGGTACTAAGCAATCACTAAATCAAAGACATACATGTGCATTTCAATCCTTATACAAAAACATTCTAAAAAATATAAAATGATCATGGTTTAAATATCATCAAAAAAATTAACACGATTAGCTATAAATAATACCATTACTAAGCACTTTAAGTTAGATATTTTAAAAATAAACAAGATATTGAAATAAACACAAGGAAAGATAAAAACAAACCTTTGTCAAAAAGATTTACAACAAATTGAATTGTTCTTTGAATTTACGTATGGCTTTTGATCAATGCAAAGACACATGCTAGTAGTAACTAGTTGAGATTTATCAAGTTGTTTGATGCACAAAATGATGTAAGTCAAATCTCATCCTTAATTACCATATCTAGTCAATGAATGATTAACACACTTTATTATAAATGACAAACATTGGAAAATGGGAAATAAGAGTTTTCAAATGTTGTGGTTTTGCAAGGTCTCCTCTAGAAGGCTAAGGTGACAAATTTACACTTGCACGATTGGAAGAACTTGGTGGTTAGCTCATACGCTTGGTGTTAATTCAATCAAATACCTTGCAAAAGTTCACATTCACCACATTTTAAAGTTTTGTTTCATTGAGCTCTAAAATTTCAATGTTGAGTATTTATTTATTCCCCAAAAAAAAAAGATAGAATATTGGGTCACTTGGTAACAAATGAACACCCCAAATCCTAACATTGACCAAAAACAATCATGAGTTGAGAACATCACATGAACAAAAAACATAATCAACAATAACAATATATTTCTCACCAAGAAGTAGGTCAAGCTCATCATGAAGCACATGTGTTCAACCTCTATGTTGAGGGTAGTAAAAGGTGCTACAAAGTTGTGTGCCTACTAAAGAAGAGTATAATAAACATGATTTAATTACTGCTCCTTGTTTATGATCGGCCAATCATAATAGGTTGTCTAAGTGGTTTGTTGCTAGCATGATACTAGTAGCAAACCACTTGGACCAATCATTATGAATGGCCAATAAGAATCATGGAGCAATAGTCAAATCATATTTATTACTCTCTTTTTTAGCAAGTGTAAGGCTTTGATGCACCTTTTACAAGCCTTAGCAAGTTGTGCAAAACTGGTTGGGTCAACCTGATTTTGTTGTGCCAAACCAACAAGTTTAGACATTTCTTCATCCAATTTTAATTTGTAGGGTCGCATATTGAGCACTACTAAGGTTGCTCTAAGACTTTTTTTACCATCTTAAACATTTATCAGGGATGAAATATTAACAATGATGAATGAACTTCATCTATTTACAAATGAAAAAGAACATCCAATATGGATTAACAATGAATGCTTGTGGATGAACATCATCCCTTAACAACTCATTGAACTACACAAACTATCATATGAAATATCATAATTGTATAATTGATTCTGAAATTCCCAATACATGTTTTATGACCTATGTTGGTGTTGTTGCTACATGTCATTTATGGAACTATGTCAATTCTTTGGAATTTCCCCGACAAGATTTGCTGTTATGTCATCATACATAAATACAAAAAACCATCCACGTACAAACAAAACATTAGATTGGCTTTGACAACACCTTCACCCGAAGGATAGACAAAATCAATCTTTTCATACAATGCCCTTGAGAAGATTATCTTAAACTACAAATTGTTTTGAAAAGTCAACATGGACATAGCCGTCATCTATTAAAAAAAATTCCATCTAAATCATTGCAAGCACCTGACTTAATGTGTATCCAATGGATTTGAAGATCAAGTTTTATGGCAAAGTGTTGGACCATTTACCTTCAATATGAAATAAGAACTGAGGAGCAGCCATGGATCCATGCCAACTTCATCAGCGCCAGACAGTGGAGATTGATTCCAGTAAGGTGCTTGTTCTCTCTCCACAGTAAAGATTTCTCTCTTCAATCGGCTCCATATCCTTCTTCCAACCAGCCATAACCTCTTCTGCCACTTTTGCAAGAATCCCGGTCAGCACCCCCACTGATGCATAGGACAGCCATTTCAAACGAAGCTAAAATGTGATCTCTCTGGCTCTTAATATTTGAGAAACAATATTGTGAACTCCACCAACCTGAAACTCCTACAATATGCCTTTTTCATACAAAAAGCTGAACGCAGTACAAATGCTTGCACAACCCAACAACTGTTGTTCAGCAATTCATAATAAATGTGGTGAAACTCCATTAGAAAACAGCGCCTTTGAATTTCAACAACTAAATCTTTGTTCACTTGATGTACAATAGATCCTATAGAAAACAGAAGAAAAAAATATTCATTCTTGGTCCAGGAAGACAGAGAAAATTGATTCAAGATGTGGGAGAGAAAGTGTCTCACAACATAAAAATCATGCTGCAAAAGAAAATCCAACTTGGATCTCTTAACGCTCTTGTCTCCTTGCACTGCAAACGGTGCTGCAGACAATACTTCTTGTTGTTCTGCAATTCTTGTCGTTTCCAAGCCCAGTACATGATGTTCTCTCTCCAAGTATCAAATCAGGACATCCACACAGAAAACCCTCCCATGGTGAGTGGGTCAGGGATGGGACCCATTGCAAAATCCCACATGGGCAGGTACTCTTCTTCTTCTTTCTTCTTCCCACACGAGCATCAACTTCAACTATTAGTATAGATAAGCGTAGCTGAAGGAGCAAAGATAACCAAGCTAGAAGAAGAAGAACATATAACAGCCAGCTTTCGTTAGGGCCTGGATTAGGGTTTAAGAGAAAGAGAGCGTATGGGGACGTGCTTGATGTCGGTTTCTAGTTCCTTGCCTGCATCCCTGTGTCGTGTCGATTCTCAATTGTTTGCAGATGGAAGGAAGATTGCAGCACACCTTCCATGAACGTGGAGAATGTACTGGAGCTCTAGAATCGCTCAAGAGACAAGACAAGGGTACTGGGGGCGGCATTCTTCTTCGTAAGAATGGAACAACTACTGAGGAGGGGGATGAAGAGACAGCCGACAAGATGGTGGGACGGACGCTACAATTCCAGCAAGCATCATCCCCCTTGGTGAACGTTGCTCTTGGATTGTTGGGGGTTCAAACACCTCTGGTATGGGTCTGTCTCCCTATGGGTTTTTCTTTCTTTCTTTCTTTCTTTCTTCTTGTGGCTCCTGCCTGAATCACCAATTGTGATGATGGATCTTTTGAGTTTCCAAGTTTGAAAATTTGTGCAATCAACCTGGTGGGGATGATGATGATCTTGCTGTGATTTTGCTGGTGATGGGTTATATGCACAGGTTTGTGATACAGTGAGCAGGTTTTTCATTGACAGTGTTGCTTCAGTTCTGTGGGTGAGAAATTTCTCAGCATTTGAGTTGCAACAAATTGCACAAAAGTTTAAAATGCTTGTTGCAAGTGGAGAAACTAATGGTAAATGACTGCGCGAATGCTTGATTGGGTTTTCGAAAATCAAGAAACACATCATTGACATGAATTTTTATCTGTTTTTTTGGTTTCTGAATTCATTGGTTTCTTGCTTGTTGCTGATGTATATATGTCTCTTTGGATGTCATTCTTTGCAGGAGATCTCATTTTGGAATTGGTGGAGATGTTTTTGAAAGCAGCCACGGATGTGAGTTCTTACTCACAGCAGCCTTCTCCAAGATCTTTTGTCTATGTGAGGACTAGGATCAGCACAGCAGAGCACAGAGTTAGTGAAGCAGCCTGGGCTGTGCAGGGGATTCTCAATAT
>Ga0116231_10010079_pt1 | contig 15465 bp, 7 predicted proteins | sample S1TSphgellanicum_2_FD_89695 | JGI IMG/M metagenome (GOLD analysis project Ga0116231, IMG submission 89695) | Host-associated microbial communities from peat moss isolated from Minnesota, USA - S1T2_Fd - Sphagnum magellanicum MG | ecosystem: Host-associated > Plants > Peat moss > Unclassified...
AAGAGCTTACCTTCCCAAGAGAGCACAAAACAAAGAGTAACACATGCATGTACAACTTGAGATGATTGTCAAACCTAGATCAAGGTTGTAAGGTCCAATACAATGAACTTGTCTAAACTCTCAACAAAGAATGGATTACGCCAACCAAGCACACAAAGCGAAAGCATGTTCATGAGTGTGCCTAAAGTGGAGTAACACAACCTACAATCATGAAGAGATTAGATGCATCCATGGTTTGCTCTTCCTTTTTGAAGTAAAAAATGATTTTTTCTACTTCAAAGCTTATAAAGAGTTTTAAGGTTTTCCCCAAACAGCTACTAATTTGATCAAATTGGCACAAATTGAATATTTGGGTATCATCATAATGTGAATACCCCCCTCTACAACAGTCCGTCTGGTTGAAGGATGATAAGAAAAAAAAGAGCAAGGAGGCAAGGCACACAACAAATGCATACTTAGCGTCAGCTTGTTGCCCCATGTTGTGTAGCTGAAATTGGTCTCCCCTTGTTTCATTTCTCGAATCTGGAAAATGTCCACAAAATGGATCTGTTGCCTGAAAATTTCACGTCTACACAGCTTCACAAACCTTTCTTTTGCAAAGGAAACAAGTTCAGAAAACAGATAGAGAAGTTGTCCAACAAAGGACAGACAGGCACAACTTCTGCAGGTCATACTTCAATGCAGCTTGTTATATATGCAATTGTCAATCGGGTGAGTTTGTGTCCTTCACCAGAAGTTTCTTATTACAGTGAACTGCTCTTTCAAATGCACATGTAATGGGCAAAAAGCTCGTGGCTACAAAGTTCCCTACCACGTTTGTGGCAGAATCTGACCCAGGTGACAATTGCGTGAGATAATGGCCTTTGGTGAAGACTGACTTGCGTCCGCCCAGCCCAAAGGGCCATTATTTAGTAATTTTGCAGCAGACAGCGCAATAACAGTGGAGTGTGAAACTTGGGTTGAACCTTGCTTGGCATGAGCCATTTCTTACAACAGATGAAATGTCTGTTTACGGAATTATTTATTTTCACGTGGTTGTTCAATTACTTTATTAAATCAGGTCATCCATGTCACAAATGGAACATCATTCATGAACCAACCTATGAACAAATGAAACAGATGGGCATATTATGGATTTGAAAAATTGGCTGCCTAGTGCCCATTCTGCGGGGGGAGCCCTCATCAGACAGTAAGGCAGGAGCCTGGATAGGTATTCCTTGAATTTTATTATGTAAGTAATATCCCTGGAAGCAAGCATTTAACGGGTACCTGATTATCGGCCATTATCGATCTGAATATATCTGAACCATTGATCTTACGATTGACCTTTAGGTTTTTGGGCACGAGAGGAGGTATTTGCACGAGGGAATGCACAAGTTGACTTCCACCAGGACCTCCCCAAAGTCGCCCCATGCCACTTTTGGAAACTCGTCAGCCAACTGCATTCGGTCAAGCGGTATGGGTAGGTACCTTTTCCATTGGTCTGTTGTGTTTGTGTAAAGAATTAACAAAATATTCTAGAGTTTGTTGAGGCCACATTATGCATCAAATTTCTGCCTCAACAAAAAAATGACACCTCGTGTGTAAGGTTCCTCCTCTCCTCTCAAATGAGGTTCATTTCTAAACAATACAAATAAATTGTACTGATCATTTACAGCAGGTAAGGATCAGTGCTTCTTTTTTTTAAAATCAACATGTTTGAATTTCTTTTAAAACAGGAAAAAAATTAGTTGAATTTACACTTTAAAAAATCCAAAATTTTCACAATTTCTTTGTCAAAAATGGCGAAATTTGGCCAGAAAAAAAGACACTGGTAAGGATCTGGAATGGGCTTTCATGGGAATTCAGGTCCAGTGCTTGGCTGTGCGTTGCACCCAGCCCTCATTCTCACGTACCTGAGGTGGAGCCAAGGCACGCTTGCTTATTTCCAAAACTCCCCTCCTCTTATCGCATTATTGAGCATAAAAACCAATACAATCTTATACCATGATACCTAGCAAGTATCGGTCAGCTACCTGCCAGGTATCATGAGAAAAAACAAAAAACAACTTGAGCATTTTCGAAAAATGGAATGGGTGTTCCCATATTAAGCTTTTAAAAAATGTTACATTTCAACTTAAAAGACCCTGATTTAGTGCAGGGATGGGATATTTGTAATATTTTAAAATAATCTAAATGGATTTTGGGAATTTTTACCATGGTATTGACGTGGGTGCTGGTTTCACCCAAGGGCTTGAGCTGTAGTTAGGGTGGGGCCAAGGTGAACCAGAACCTACACTGGCACCTTCACCTGGGATAACATTCATTGGCTCTGAGGAGTAGAGTGCAGCTAATTACCCTAGCCTCACTGATCCCATTTCACATCTTACACAATGTAGGCCAATATGTAAAGAGGTATGTAGCAAGCTCCACTATGCACACTAATTTATAAGACCTTCGGTGTCCCTCACCTTGCCTTGATCAAGTAGATGGCCTTCTCCAGCCTCTACATACAGGAGCAGGTCAATAAAACCAGGTCCATAAAACAGGTTTTGAATTAGCTTTTTGCCTATAGAACATGGGTGTAATAAGGATCACAATTTGGTCATTAGATGAAAATATGTATATTTCATCTAAACATATATTTATACTTTAGTATTTTACTTGGGAATATAACAATTTGATTTCAGATCTAACTGCAGCATTAGATGAAACAATTCCACGGTTGCACAATTCTCGAGAAGCTTGTGAGGGATTTTACAGGAACAATATTCAATAGGCCATTTTTGAAGTGTTTTTTTCTTCTCAATTTTATTATGTAGCATGAGAGGTAAACCTATCATCTAGCGTACAGGCCCAACAATGTTTATCTGGATTTTGTTGGCTTTGTTGGAGAGGTGAAATCTGAACTATGCACATGGAGAAGAGGTCAAGCATTCCCGGTAAAGTTACTTGCCCATCAAGGCCGCGTCAAGAACAACAAAGCCATTTTTTGGCATAAAAATGCTGACAAAAAGCTTGAAATATTTTAAAACATTTTATTGATGATGATGTTCGAGCTAGCCGTTTCCAGAAGCAAACCCCATACACCCTCTTCTACCGAGCATGAACAGAAACCATTAGTAAATCATTAAGAAAAATTTCACTGATGTAATTATTCCCCCCGAACTTTATTACTTTACTTAGTGAAAGGCAAATTAGAACTACAGCTGCCATTTGACTAAAAAGTGCAACCACGTGGAGAGTTTTTCAAAGATGCAAGGTACTACCTCTCCAAAAATTAGAAGTTTTCACTAGCAAAACTATTGGCCTCCACTGGACCCTCAAATTCATGAAGAGTCTCAAAGTTGTTCCTTACCCTATACATGTTTACTTGGTGAAAGGAGTTCAAGGAAAATCACAGGACCCATGGATCAAAGCCAATTTACCAGTGTATGATGAAACCCATAAATTCTAAATTTTACCCATCATTCCAAATGCATAATTTAAAAAATGATAATTCAAAGAATAATTTTAATTTAGGTATAAATTTGACCTAGTCAAATGGTCCATTATTTACTAGTCAAAATTATAAGGTTCAAATTGACAAGGTGGTTTTTTTTATGCTTGTCATTTTGATATTGTTTTACTATAAAACCTAGTTTTAAAACCATGAATTCAAATAGTGTTAAAAAAATCCAACCTTTTATTTTTTAATGTTTGTATTGTTACATACAATGTTGTCTTTACTTTTTTTAATGTCAACACTTTTACATCCAATTTTGTTTTTATTTTCTCCAATGCATTTAATTTGGATCCAATATTATTTTTGCTTAGATTAGAGTTGTAAGTCGTTCAATTGAGTTTTTTTAACTTGTACTTCTCCCTTTTTGCAAACAATTCCTTGGTTTTCCTCTCTATTGTCTCCAATTGAACAGTTAATTTCATGATAATTCCTTCCTTAGTGTTTGTTAATTTCAATGCCTTTAACAGTTCATGTTTTTTTTCATATGTTGCTTGAATTTATTCCTCTGGTTCATGGATGAACCTTTTTAATTCCATCTTTTCCTATGTTAAATTTTTTTAGTGGATGACTAATCTAACATTTCTCTCCCATTATTGTCAATGTGCTTCAGATTCAATTATATCAACATGAGGCTTGTCGTGTGTAAATGTTCATTAAACTTTTTCATTTTTATAATTTCTCCATTTATAAGGAAAGATCCTAAGTTCTTATCCAAGTTTTGGCCTTCTTAGCATATAAATACACCATTTTAATGATATGTGTATCCTAGATTGTTTTGGTCAATGAGTAGATCATCCATCAACTCTTCTCACCAAATTGTAATCGCAAGCTTTTTAGCAATTAATTTTTTTACAATTTCCCTTTTGGTGAGTTCAACAACTTTAACATTAATGGGTGTTCCATCAACAACATGTCCTTTAGTAGATGCATTTATGGTTGTATGTTTTTCAATGGTTCCTTCTCATCAATATCCACCAAATTCAATTAAACATCAAGTTTCATGTTGACTTCTTACCCTTTTAAATGCCCTTGTTGATGATAGCCTCCATAAGAATGTTTACATCTTGTTGTTCAATGGTATAATATCGGAGCATTGTAATAGCATATGTTTTCCTTCCTTGCTCTTCTTGATTTAGTTGCATCAACACAAAATATTTTTCAATGGTTCTTGAAATATAACTAATTTTTATTCAACATGCACCTCTTCCTAGTTAGTTCTTGTTGGACAAGCTCCTCTACCATGGTTGATTTTTGGTCGGATACATACATCTTTAAGGTCATGAATGCTTACTAATACACACTTTAACAATTGGCATAACCTCATCAAAATCTTCACCTTTGGTCGTACATATTCTACAAACATTTCCAATGACAAGATCATTTTTTTGTTTTGACAAACCTTGAACATAATCTTCTTAATTATGGACATATATGTAACAATTATTTTAATTTGACTCTTAGTTTCAAATCCATTATTATTTTTCAAATTAACATTTGCTTCTATATCCTTACCCACATTCTAATTACATTACATTGCATGTCCACTTCGACTTGGTAAATTGGCAATCTATTAGTTGTTAAAGACAAAATTATTGAACCCTTGGTTGATTTTATTTTTCATTTCAATCTATAAAAATGGTTGAAAAATAATTCTAAATGATGGTTGACTTGACTCATCCATTTTAGTTATGTTCTAGAAAAAATTTGTGGTAGGTTGAAATGTTATAGAAGATGGGGGTTAGTTGGCTTAAGTTTAATATATAAAAATAGGATCGAAGTTGATTTTTTACTTTCCCCTTGATCTAGATAGGAACTACTATAGTGGTGGTTGTTAGGAATAAAAGTTAGGAGAGAATAATGGATTTGGACTAGTCACCATAATGGATTTGGATTTGCTAGTCACCATTTATTGGGGTAGTGGTTAATTACTTAGGGACATCCATGATAAGAGTATGGGTGTATGCTTATGTGTTGGAAGTGGAGTTTGACCAATGGAATGTTAATGAATATGACCAATCACGTTAATGGACCTCCATTATCATTTTGTGTAGTTTTTTTGTTTTAATTTTTGAAGATGACTTAGGTGTGTAAAAGTGTGGTACATCAGAATGGTCGCATATGGATTTGTGTTTTTACGTGAATGTCTACTATTAAAGTAAATTAACTTTTAATTTCTTGTTTGTTTCTTGAAGTTCCTTGTTGCATAATAATTTATTTACTATAGTTAATGTCATTATTGTAGTAGTATTACTACAATAATTCTACTATGGTAGAATCTTAGGTTTGCATAAGTAGAACTAGTGTGGCATGTGTGGTTGGCCCAAGTGTGAACTTGTTATAATGTACGATGGACACAACATATAACATTATTTTGCAAGATGTACTTATATCCGATTGCAAGATCCTTCCAACAACACCAAAGGCACATCACACTTCCTTCTACTTGAATTAAATGGTAGACATTCAAGTGTTTACACATCCTCAACTGATTTTCCTTCGGAAACCTAGTTTTTTGGAATTTATTTGAAATTTCAGTAGCAAACATTGATTAAAAATCATTATTTCCGACATTCTGAATCCAAGTGTTATCAAATAAATTTCATTAAATCCTTCTCATCAAGATCTTTCCAACAATGCCAAAGGCACATTCCAATTCCCCCAAAAAAATTAGATACAATTTAAATGAATTTTTAGTGGAAAAATCATTCAATATTCAAGAACTTTTGCACGACAAGTCCAAATGTCATGGAACCAAGCCCATGAACCCCTCCTTGTTGAGAGCTTTCCAAAGACACCAAGAACATGATTTGAAGCATCTCGGTTTGGTGGATCTCATAAGTACAAAACAAAACAAACTACTTTCCTTCATAGATAGATTACTATGGTACCCTTTCTGTAATCTACATCATTGTTGTTGCAGAAGTACATAGAATTGTTTCCATGTTTATTGCTCTAATGGGGCTTGAGAAAAAAAAACCTTTTCCACAAGTTGATAATAAGGTAGTTAAAAATGACATGACACATGGTTTTCATGTCATTGTCGTGTCATGACTTGATTCACAATGTCATTTAAGGTTTTTTTTAAAGAATATACCATTAAAATCAATGGAATGTTTTAAAATATTCTTGGAATATCAAAAATGAAAATAATTTAAACCTATGTCAAGTAATTTGTGACATGACATGATGTGATTTGATGTTATGTGATAACTATCGCTCATAGTGGTAAACAATTAAAAGTTATTGGAATTGGGTCATTTGGCGGTATGTAGATGACAATGGAGTCTTCATCATGAATTGTTGCTTTAAAAAAACACGTTAGTAGAATTGTGTGCGTGAAATTATGACATATGGTCTTGTAAATGGTGTAAATGGAACATTCAAAGATTTCACACAAAATTTTTCAAAATCATTTATATATGGATACAATTTTATAATTCCAAAATTGCAAACACAACGATAACCAAAAATTTGTAGATTTATGAACAATTCCCTATAATCAATAAAGAATGGACACCTATTGAAAAGAAAATTATAGAAATATAAATAGGTAGCAACCCTTCCCAAATTATCACAAAAATTCAATTCCCTATACAACCAATAGGAACACATACCATTCACCGTGCACAAGGTTCAACACTTGATCATTTTTTAACATTTGATCCAACATATGTAACAAAACATTGTTTAACATATACAACATTATCTTGTATTCGCTTTAAAAAACATTTATATTTGCTTCCCCAATTAACTAACAAAAATTTCCAAGTAAATGCACTCGTTCAAAAATAAATGCATCAATGTAAAAAAATTACACAATATGAATTAATGTTCATTTCTCTAAAATCTTATCACACAAAATTTTTGATCATAAAATCCTTCAACATTCATTATTTAACATCACATTTTCAAAACATTCTTGCAAAACAAAATTTATTAGCATTTCACATACTTTGTTTAAATGAAAGAAAAATACAAAATATTCACATAAAACAAAAAGCATACAAGGTTATATCACAAAATTTTAACATTTTGTCATGTTATGACCAACATGGAACATGATGCTTTATGATAATACAATGTTTTGATCATAAACAACTTCATCAACAAATTCAGGTGCCAAATTCATCATTACATCATTTAACAAAAATAAACAAGAAGCTTTATATATAATTGTAGTTTATAAACCTCCAAAACTGAAAATAATATATTCTAATTCAATTTGGGAAACCATATTAAAAGACAAGCCTAAAAATTATCCAACTATTTTAGTTGGAGATTTCAATATAAACATGTTTTAAAAAACACCTCAATCAACAACATTTCAAAATCTTATGGACAAATACAAATTGAAATTCATCTTTTTTGAAAGCACAACTATTAATAATACACAAATAAACCATATTTGGACGAATGCACAACACAATGTCATTCAGGAGTAACACAAGCCTATTGGATAGACCATAAACTTGTATATTTCAGATTTAAATTATCGCGTTATGTTTTCCAATTTCTTTTACGACAAATATATTACATATAAAATATATACCATATATACTATATGTTTGTCAAACAAAACCCATCAATTGCCATTTAAATTGAAATTAAATTGTGAATAAACTTATAGTCTCAAAATAATAATTGAATATTAAAGTTGTGAATTAAAAAAAAAAATTACAACAAAATATAATACAACAATTCAAATAAACAAACACAAATAACAACAACAAATTCACCTTTAAGTTTTTTACTAGTTAATTACTCACATACTTTTTCTTTGTTTAAATTCAATGAAATAAACAATCAACACAAATATACATGCATGCATACTTACCTATCTACATATAAATCTATTTATATATTCTTATGACGAGTAATTTAAATTGGTATCTATGGAATTTTTTGGGATCCTTCGTAAGGTCATCCGTGGACCATTCCAAAGACAATTTCAAAAACAACTACCTCATTTTCAAGCCTAACTACATCATTTCTTTTTTAATAACTACTTCCTTTCCATATTTACTTTCTTAATAACTATTTCCCACCTTTCCTAGTAACTACCTCTATCTTATAATCATTTCACTCTTTTTTTTCTTATCCACTAACATACATATGAAGAAAAAATTTAACATGCTTTTTTTCATGTCCATAAAATGTATATTAATTTAAATTAAATTTGACATTGACATAAATAATGATGAATTATTGAAAACCATAACAAAAAAAAAAAGAAAGAAACCTTGTATATAAGGTGGATGAACCTCTCACGAGGTAAAATTGGATTTTCTTTGTATGAAATCTTGGATAGAATGTGTAAGGACAAAATGTAGATAAACAAGAAAAAGGTCAATTTGTTCAATAACAATAATAAGTCCAACTTTTAATATAAATTCCTAGTCTCATATCTCAAATTTGTTTTTGAAAGTGCCCCAAAATTGAACACCTAAATGAAGGACCCCAGATTCAAGCAAAAGGAAAAGGTAAAAAGAAAGTTAAAACCTACAATCAAAATTATTGTCAAATATTTGATTAGATCTACTAAGTCAATGGATATATTTGAACCCACTTCTAGGAACATTTGCAAACCCATACATGTTGACAATATAACCTTCAAAACATGCACGTAGCATTTTTTGTTGCACATCGATTATGCCAACAACATTCACATGTGTAGTTTTTTTCATGTTTGGGCTCGGTATTAGCTACGCCATATAACATAATTCAAAATCAAAAACTTCCCAAGTAGAACTTGATTACAAATAAAACAAATTGATTATACACTACACATTATAATATGCATAACATATAATTTTTTTGTTAATATTCTACACTGTAGTATACATAAGAGATTGAAAATTTAAAACTTCATGAAACTAAAACCCAATGTTGTTATAGAACACTTACAAATTTGTGGCAAACAAAAAATTTGCTTGTCTTCTATATTGTGATACACTAGAAGAAAAACATGTATTTTCGACTAGTCTTTGCAACAAAATTTTAGTCACAAGATACATTTTGCAACTAAAATCCCTTTAGTCGTTGAAGACAAATCACATGTGATAAATTAGTCGTAAATGACAAAGGATATTGTATGTAAAAAAAAGTCAACAAATACATTTCATCCTTTGACTCCATTGTATACGTATTGTCACGTGTGATTAAGATGCAACTATTTTGATCATAATTGAAGGCAAATGATGTGTTACCACGTGTTTTAATATTTGATTATTTAAAATATTATTGCTATTATTATTTTGAAATAATCTAGGATGTTCAATTCAAATACTTGGATGATATTATATTATGACACATGGCCCAATGTAATTATGCCATGTGGCATTTAAAAAATATATATATTAAGTTGGTAGGTACATAAATAAGTGCCTACAAACCTAAGCTACATACCAACCTACTTACTTAGGTAAAAAAATAGGAAGGTAGGTTCTACCTTCTTAGTTTAAATACCTATTCATATAGGTAAGTATTTAGGTAGGTAGGTACATAGGTTGACCTAAGTGGGTAAATCAAATTAGGTGTCTACCTAACTAGATAGATAAGTAGGTTGTGAAGGTAAGTACTTTAAAAATGTGCATAATTTGTTTTTTTGTTTTGGGTTGAACCTTTTGATTCGCTCATCCCATGTGCCCAAATTTCTTAATGTGAAATTGGATGATCACACCCCCTTGTTTATATAATGTTCAAAATAGGAATGAAGAACAAACAATATGGGATAAGTTTTGAAGTTCCAACTTCCTCACAAACTAAGTTGTGATTCCAAAACTTTTTTCATGCCTTATTTTATTTGTTTTTAAGTTTCTAAACAATTCCAGTATTAGATAATTAAATAATCATTTAATTAATAATGAATAAATTTTCATATATTTAAATTATAAATTATACACTACAAATATTCATTATTCATTATGAATTACTTAAATAAGCAATACCTTCATAATATTTAACAAATTAGCTATCTAATTATTCACAAGTTATTAATACATAATTCATAAATAATTAAATAACTAAAATATTTTAAAATATATAAATATTTTAAAGAATCTGATGGAATTATATATAATGTAATTAATGTAAAACTAAATTAATGATTATAATTTTAAAATTAAATATTTTAAATATTTGTGTTAAAATTATAAGTAATGAATTAACAATGTTATAAGAAAATAAATTTTTACACAATTTTAAAAATATATATTATTCAACTAATTACATTACTTATTGTATAATTACATTTATTGTTGTAGAAATTATTATAGGTCAAGTGATTTTTTTCTCTTGGTAATTATTAATTATAAATAAAGTAATTTGTTAAACATAACATTATTTTCCATAATTACAGTAGAATTACTATAAAATATTAATCATTGATGATTAATCGCAATATTATTATTATTATTATTATATAATTTGTGAATTTAAATTCAGTAAAATAATTATTTTAACTACACTATAATTTTTTCAAAATTTTAATTCAGGTTTGAAATTATAAATTACAAAGTGCGAATAATTATGTTCATTTAGAAAATAATTATGCACATACTAATTAATTCTTATTTGAATTAATTGAAATGATTTTAAACTAACATCACATTAATTAATTTCTTGTAATATAAGAATATAAATTATATACTATACAAATCTATGTTATAACAATAATTATTTAGTGTATCTTAGATTTAAGAAACATAATCAATTGTGATTCTTTATAAAATTGATTTATTATGGATAAAAATAATAATAAAAAACCCATCAAACTTAATCAATAATTTTTTGAATTAAAATATAAATTTAAGATTCCAAAATAGTAATTCAGAATTCAAATATCAATTTTTAGATCAAATAAGTTTTTTGAAGTTAAATAACAAATTTTATAATTGAAATGTCAATTTCCAGATTCAAACAATAATATTCAAAATTAAAATGTCCATTTTAAGACTCAATTAATAATTTTCTCAATTGAAATATTAATTTTGAGAATCCAAAATAATAATCTAGAATTCAAATTTCAACTTTCAAGTCAAATAATTTCTTAAAATTTACATTTAAAACTTCAGAATTCAAATATCAAATTTCAAGTTCAAATAAAAATATTTAAGATCAAAATGTCGATTTTTAAACTCAATAATTTTTTGAATTGAAATACTAATATTTAGATTCGAAAATAATAATTTAGAAATCAAAAATCAAATTTTCTATCAAATAAGTTTTTTGAATTTAAATAACAATTTCCAGAATTGAAATGTCAATTTTCAGGTTCAAATAACAATATTCACAATTGAAATGTCCATTTTTAGACTCAATTTATAATTTTTAGACTTGAAGTATTAATTTTGAAAATCCAAAATAGTAATTTGGAAATGAAATTTCAGGTTCAAATCAATGTTTATTTAAAATTTAAATGAAAATTTTTCAGAGTTGAAATATAAAATTTCATATTCATATAAAAATATTCAAAATTAAAATGTCCATTTTATAGTCAATTAATAATTTTCTGATTTGAAATACTAATTTTTGGATTCAAAAATATTAATTTAGAATTCAAATATCAATTTTTAGATCAAGTAAGCCTTTTTGAATTTAAATTGAAAATATCATATTCAAATAGAAATTTTCAAATAATTTTTTAAACAATTGAAAGAAACATTTTCATATTCAAATATAAAGTTTCAAATCTAATTTTTAAAAAAAATTAATATGGTAGTTTTCAGAATTGAAATATCAATTTTCAGATTGGAATAAAAAATTCAAAGTTCAATATATGAACAATATACATACGTATGCATATATATATATAGTACATACATTAAATACACCCCTATGTTATTGTAAAATACCTTTAAGATGCAACTAATTTGGTGACTATTGCGACTAATGGTGTAACTAAAAAGAGAGGGTCCTGAAAACACAGTGCACTAACTGCCTTCAACAAACCCAAGCGTCCCCGTTCTCCTGAGTCACTGGCATACAACTCAGACCTCCAAAAACACAGCACAGAACCTACCTACTAACTCTTTCAAACGAGCATCATGAAATCATAGACTTGCAAACATTTTCTTCCTACACATCAGTAGAATAGGATTTCAATGGATCTATCTCCTGCCTTACACGTTCCCACAGATGTCGGCAAAGGAAACTCTTTTGTTTCATTACAAACTCTGTACATTCCCCGAAAGCACAAGCTTGCTTCCCGTCTGAGATGTTCACAAAAACATCAGATTCCTAGCACACTCTCTCTCTCTCTCTGAATTTCTTGCAGTAACTTGACTGATTGTCAGGCGCAGCGGAAGTTTCTAACCTTCAACCAAGCTACCGTCTCACTAAGCTTTCTCTACCTTTTCACAAGGATTGCTCCTCCTCCTCCAATTCTCTTCTATGCTCTCAGTGCTCTCTCTAATCACCTAAAAAAATCTGCCTCCCTAGTCTTCACCGAGTTTCTTCTTCTCTCCCTAAAAAAAACTCCGTCACATCCAAGCGTCTTGCCGTTCTGTTCTACACCAAGCTTTTACATCAAGCTTTTCCTCCTTTTCCACCTTTTGGTGCATCAATGCAGCTCCACTCCTCTTCATCATTCGCGCCGCCTTCACTCTTGCACACCCATTCACATAAACGTCCCATGCACAACCATGCAGCCGTCATGGAGAAAAACATTTGTCGCCAAAATCAGGACGGCTTAATTATACCAAAGCACACCCTCAATGCCCGGGTGTTCACATTGTGTGGAAACCCACTTTGGTGTGACATATGTAACCCCTCCCTTCTTAGACAGCTGAGTCCCTCAGCTTCATCTAGTCTGGTGGAGCATAAAAGATTTGGAGGTCTCGATGACACCTCTCCCATTGGTGACCATCGGCATCTTGTACGATGCATAATCGACAACCTTCCTCAAAATCGAGGTTGCCCTTCCCATCTGGATGTTCGATGAATTGGTAGGGTCCCTCCCAACTTGTAGTCAGAGCCCTTCGCTTCCCTGGCTTCTTCATCTTCACCATCGTCTGGCCTACAATCAAGGCCTCAAACAAATGTTTACCTCTTCTACAGCATATACTTTCTTTTGTTGCTGCTGAGCTTGCTCCACATTGAGCAGAACGTTGTTGTGGATACTCGCAATGAGCTCTACTTTCTGCAGAAACTGAGCTGCAGCAATTTCCACATCCACATCATCGTCAGTCTCAGCAGTCAAGGCCTGCAAGTAGTTGTCTGCCCTCAATCGTGGTGTTCGACCATTAAGGATCATGAACGGAGAAAACTTTGTACATGTTTGTATTCCACAGCGGTACCCAAACAGAACCTTGGCCAATTGCTGGTCCCAACAATCCATGTTGGCAGGAGTAGCAGCAAGCACAGTTATACCATGCTTGATGGTCTTGATCATGCGCTCAACCATCCCATTGCACTGAGGCCATTGAGGCGTAGTGCGTTGGTGTTGAATGGCATAATCCTTACACATTACATCGAACTCTACAGCCCACTCCCCCCCAATTGTCAGTCAGCACAAATTTGGGAACTCCATACCTACAAATTATCTCATCCTCCAAGAACCTGGCTGCTGTCTTCGCTCCATGGTCAGCAACCGCCTTTGCTTCGCACCACTTTGAATAGTGGTCAATGGCCACCAGAATATACTTGTTGCTCGATTTAGTCTTAGGCAATGGCCCTGCAGTGTCCAGTGCAACTCGATGGAATAAATCACAAACAGGAATGCTTTTCAATTATTCATCCCCAGATCGGATGCTGCCTGAGCTTCTCACCAATTGGCATTGTTGGCACCCTCTGACCACCGCCTTCACTTCTTCAGTTTGATTGTGCCAGAAGTACCTTCGTCGAACCTCTGCCAACGTCCTTTGTTCCCCAAAGTGCCCTAGGTCTTCATGCATCTGTCTCACTAGAGACACCCTCTCCTCAGATTTGGGCACAAGTAACGCTTTGAAGAAAAGCTTCTGCTCTTTCCAGCAATAGTTGCTTGCCCTCTTTCTGATCCTTTTGGCTTCTTCATAGTCAACTGCATCAGGCAGTACGCCTTCCTTCAGAAACATTAAGCAGTCTGCGTCTTCCCATATATCAACGCAACTTGACCTTACTTTGTGATCTTCCTCACCCTTGGATTGTGTAGGACTCAATTCATGGTCCCCAAACTCAGACAATTCCTAAGCTGCTAAAGCCAATTCCAATTGTTGTCGCTTGTCAAAGTACTGAGGCACTCTTCTTTTCAGTGCCGTTCGCACTCCTCCGCACTGCTCAGGTTTGTCTCCCGTTGACACTGCTCCTTCTTCTAGAAAAGGTTCCTCAAATAGATCTTTTGTTGATGCGACGTCGAACATGTATAACTGATGGTTGCCGACACACATCCAGTCTGTTTCCTCCCCTGCCTTAACACAGAGAAGCTCTCCATCTTCCTTAGGCTCATCAACTGGAATACCTGCAATGTCTTGGATCTCCGCACCAAAATCATCGTCATTTGCAACTGATCCAACAGGGTTCCTGCTTAAGGCATCCACATTTGTGTGCATGAGTCCTGGTCGATGTACTATCTTGAAACTAAAGTCTTGTAGCATGCTGACCCATTTGCCTCTCCTACCATGTGCATTAGATACAATCGCTAACCACTCTAATGGTTTGTGGTCTGTGCATAGGATGAAGTGCTTCATGTGCAAGTACTGCCTGAAATGCATCACGCCCCAGATCAGAGCATAACATTCTCCTTCCATCGGATGGAATTTCTTCTGAGCCTCAGTCAGGCTCTTGCTGGCATATGCTATGACTTTTTTGAACTTCCCTTCCTTTTGTGATAGAATGGCTCCAACTCCCTTGGTCGACCAATCCACGTCCAGCCAAAAGGTTTGCTTGAAATTCGGTCGTGTGAGCACTGGCGCATCCACCAGTGCTGCCTTCAACGCCTGGTATGCCTGTTCACAGCGCATATCCCATACAAATGCAACGTCCTTCTTTATTAATTCAAACAAAGG
>Ga0116231_10010080_pt1 | contig 15465 bp, 12 predicted proteins | sample S1TSphgellanicum_2_FD_89695 | JGI IMG/M metagenome (GOLD analysis project Ga0116231, IMG submission 89695) | Host-associated microbial communities from peat moss isolated from Minnesota, USA - S1T2_Fd - Sphagnum magellanicum MG | ecosystem: Host-associated > Plants > Peat moss > Unclassified...
GGAAGGGGGCAGAGAGAAAATAAAGTTGCAAAAAAAAAACTGAGATCAGGGCTGAGAAAGGGCAAACAAAAAAGTCAACCTGGGATGGCACAGGGATAGAAAAGAGAATCCTATCAGTGCACCATCCATCCACGTTGGTGCACTGGTGAGTGCTGGTTCACTCTGGCCGGTAAGTAGATGGTTTATACATAATGTAAGGCTTTTTTAATAACTACCTACTTGCAGGTTGTTGGTAGGTAAGTAGTAAACAGAGCAACTGAGTTGTAACCAGTATGGTTAGCTAGGGAACCTAAAACCAGCAGAAAACCATTTATTGATCACTCACCATCCATCCTTCATGGTGCATTGACAGGTTCTGGTTCAGTACATCTATCTATAGAATTCCATCTAGAGTGCCCAGTCCAGTGGTTTCAGGGATAGAGTCAAGAGACGATATAGGGCCACTTTTACACATGTCTAGAGAACCAGGAATTCCTGAATCTGAAATAACTCCAAGAATTCTAGAGTGCAGATATGGAATGAGGGGGACATATAGCTGCTGCTGACAAATGCAATTCTATTGGAATGGTCAGTTAGACTACTGGGCTGAAGCCTGCAAACAGACTAGTGCTGCAACATCTGTTGTGAGGAGCAAAAGGCCTGTGCTCTCAAGCAACCAGTGACTGTCACCTTAAGAGCTGACACCAGTGCCAAATCTCCAACAATATGCTACCATTGGGTAGAATATTTGTTGGACAAGTTACTTAAGTATGTATGGAAGGTTTCTCTTCTTTGTATTTGAAAGCACCTCCTCACACACAAGATGCATTCATCACTGGAGAAGACCTTCTGTCATTAATAGAGCTTCTGCCATTCAGGAAAAAAAACCTTTTGTGCTTAAAGCACTTCAAAGTTTTTCACTTTGTAATTTGATCGCCCCTACCCACATACAAGACTCCTTTATTTGTTGAAGAATCCTACCTAGATCACGTGCAGACCTTCTGCCATTTGAATTTAAAAACCTTTTGTGCTTTAAGCTAGGGAAGGCCTGCTCCCATAGGCCTACACCCTCAGACTACACTCGTCAAGGCTATAACCCTCAAATTCGGGGAGACCCTAGGGAGCAGGCCTCATACTTTACATGAGAAAGGTCTGCTCGTGCAGACCTTCCCCAATTTTGGGGTCATAACCTTGGGCTACCACGCTGGGGGCTACAGGCCTTCAGTTAGGGGAGGCCTGTTAGGGGAGGCCTGGTATGCTCCAGGCCTCCCCTAGCTGTGCCATTTCACATCCAAAAGGTACAGGCAGCCAATTTTGGGTGCAGGCAAAACATGAACTTGCTATTACAGGCAGCACATCTCGCCTTTGAGGCCTAGGCAAAGTAATGCAACTTGATTGCCAAGTAAACCTCCTCAATGAGGAGGCCTAACTAGACTTGGTGCAAGTGTCTTGACTGATCTCAATTCATTTGAGCATACCTTAAAGGTTAAGCATAGGAAGAAAGGATCATTATGTCAAACCTGACATCCATGACTTAGAGAATTTACAACTAAGTTCAAAATTTAGTCATATAACCATGTGCCTAATTTATCCATGCCCACTCTGTTATCCATAGTTGTCATTAGGATTCCATGAATAAGGTACTTGTTTCATCAAATTGATGACATGTCATGTTAACCCTTTTTAACCACCAAACCTAGCTATTACTACATGAAGGTATTATCAATATTAAATTACATATTCAGAATATCATTTTAAAAAATTAATTAAATTCAAATTAAGAACATCCAAATTTGTGTAATCAATACATAATTATGTATTTCACATGTGAAATTAATTTCATCGTGGCATCATAAAATTACATAATCATATCTCATGTGAAATATGACACCTCAGGCCGCCAAATAAGTGTCCCCAAAATATGACACTTATTTGGGGACACCCGCACTCCTTTGTGCATTACCCTACACCTTATGTCATACACAATGTAGACTGATGGCCAGTAGTGCATGGGGTTTTGTGGGACTGAGGAGTTCTTCTTTGGTTGTATTTTGCTGCCATTGTTGGTTGCTGTGGTGATGATCCCAGTCCTGATTCCACTAGACAGACTAGCTTCCCTACAGGTATTACCCAGCCATGGTTGTCTGAGACAGAGCTCCAAAGGCATACCCGCTACTTGTATCCATGGATTATTAAGTGTCTTGCAAGCAATTCTTTGTCTGTTGAAACAAACCACAAAGCTGACAGAATCTTCTGCTACCCTCTGGATAATGAAGGGAAGGACTACCCCTCTATATGCACTCTCTGCTCTCACTTCAGACTCTACCCAACCTGTTGATCTCATGGTTCTCTTTCCATTGACCAACCTTCACAACTAGTCAGTGTCAAGGCCCAATCTATCATCCTCAGACCTCCAATCACATGAGTTATCAGGTTGTTCACTTGAACTGATCAAAAATTTTAACTGTTATCACCAATCATCTTATCCTCTTAAGGCTTTAAATGTTAGTGTCCTCTTCAGATGCAGCAGCGAGGGGATTTGTGCTAGTTGTTGGCACTTGTCATGTGCACTGTGCAACCCTCACAGCTAGTGATATTTTATGTGGAAATTAAGTTTAGCTCACCATGTGGGTGCCAAAAAGATAGGATGTAGATGTCATATAATGCATGCAAATAAGAGAATTCTAGCTCATGCATCTAGCCAGCTAGATGAGACTCCAATTTTGATGTTATTACCAGTGTTGGGCAGTTATCAGATACAGAAGAACAGACCCCGACAATTCTTAGGGTTCAAATCAGAGGTTCCTGAAAACAAAGAAGCAGTTCTGGTATATAACCATGGTTCTCAAAAATTTGAAAGAATCTACCGACCACCTTAATAACTATTGGATGTTTACCAGTTCTTTCATGAAAACCACCAGTTCTTTGAGATTTTTGAAATAACTGGATTTGATGGTTCTTTGATTCTGATTTTTTTCCCCCAAAGAACCGCAACAGGTGGTTCTGTAATTAGAACTGAAATGTCTTAACAAACCCCAGCTGCTGTCCTTCATAATTTCAAGTAATCGCACAACACTGGTTATTACTCTCCTTGAGCACATGAGAGAGCTGGTGATCTGGCATTACTGTCGGTATGGTCATGGAGCACCCATTCTTCAGCTGTAGCAAAAGCTGCCATGTCCTGTTCTGATGATAAAATCCGACATATAAAATAGCATATTAGAGAGAGAGCTTCCTTGGATCTGCTGTCCATGTTCGCTACTTACTGGGCCTGATTATCCAACTTGTTAGCATGTTCTACTCCACAGTTATGTAAGTAGCATTTTCTGCTCCATAGTTATCTCTATGGCATGTTATAGTGCATATATTATTTTTAATAGTTGTATGGGTACGTCCTTTTAACCCATGATGGACAAATGCTGCCTGGTCCGGTGTATATGATTGTTTTGTAGATAAACTGGAAAGCAACTTGTCAAGTAGGTTTTCGTTTTTGAAATTGCGAGTGGCTGTTGAATTGTGTTGGGGATCAGCTTCCAATCTCCAGCACCCTGATCTGCACTACATAGTGACCAGCACTACATAGTGGCCAGCTCATTCTTCAGGAATATTTGTGGAGTAGTGTACCCATTATCTTTTTAGTACTACTCTATCAGGGCTGGAAAACCCCAGTTACTTTGAAAGCTTTCCCAGTGAGTGGGCGAGGTGGTGGGATTTGAGAAAGGCCTTCAAGTGTAGGGTGCCTGAAATAAATGTCACCCGAGGCAGAGCTGAGGGGCGCTTACTTGGGGAACACCCCGATCTCTAAGGGTGTTACAATATAAAGCACCGGTACAAAAACGAAAATAAAAATTAATTTTCGTGATGTCTGCTAGGTATCACAGGAAATTTTTAAAAAGTGAAATGCCCATAGAAGTGAGCATTTCACTTTTCTCAAAGCACCGGCCTTTGGGGAGGACAAATTCTGCTGGATAAGGTGTCGTCTAGATATACTAGAAATTTTTTGCCAGTCTTTTACAAGAGGGAAAATTGAAACAACCTGGGCAAAAGTGAAACAGTCACCAGTGCACCATGACAGATCAATTGTGGGTGGACAGGAGACACTTTTCCATTTGCTTCCAATTCACTAACTGACCGCCAGAGTGAACCAGCAGCCACCAATGCACCAGTTCCCCATTCTGTCCACCGGATGGGCTGTGTTTCTTCATTTGGCACCAAATTGGGTTCATCACAATCCATTTCTTTTTGCTGCTGACCACTGTACTTTTCCCTTTTTTTTGTTTTGTTTTTGTTCATTTGTTTTTCCTGTACTTGACCTCACACATAGCTACCGTACTCACCTTCCTATTGTCATAAGTATTGTATCAATCTTGATACCTTACTAATTATCCCTACTGACATAGCCACTACACTAACTATTTACCCTATTGACCTAGCTACTTTATTAACTAACAACTCTATACACACTATCACCCTATTGACATAAATATCCTACAAACCTAGTCACCTTGATAAGGTAGTGTCTTTCCTAGTACTAATTTGCCTATCTACCTAGCTACCTTCCTAATGTAATTTCCTTCCTACATACTAACTTGCTTACCTACATGCCTACTCACCCTAATAACCTATTTACATTGCTCTTTGAACTTCTTTTTTTCTTACTAACATGCTTACTAACGCGTTCCCAAGTTTTTAGTTAGGCCCAAGATGGGCCTAAATTATTCAAACAACGAAATTGTGAGGAACTCGGGGCACATTTCTAGCTCTCAGCATTAAAAGGGGTAAAGAGGCGTGCTGAAGCTCCAGGATGGGACTAGGAAAAGTGACAAGTTTTAGTTACTTATTCGAACTTGTATCAAACAAACCAACAAGTTGATTAATTCACTTTCTGGAGCACCTTTAGTGCTAGGACAAGCCACGGGCAACTTTGGACTCACAAGACTCACCACAACCCGAACTCGGAGAAGCCACCACCTTCCCTCATATAGCATTCTCTGTGCCTTTCCGTGACACCCACATCTGAATGGCTTTTTGTTTCGGGACTCCCAAGGAGGTGTCCCGAAATTATCCTCGTTTGGACTCTCGAAACTTTGCGAGGTCATAACTCATTGCTTAAACCTCCGATTGGGATAAGGTCTAAAGCAAACTGGTAGCTCTCCTCAAGAGCTTTCCAACGATGTGTCGCAGTCCACCTACACGCACTAGGGTCGGGTCGATTCCCAACTTTTAATGGTCGGGAATCAAACTGCCAATTTGACTCCTGGCCCTTCTTTTTGCCATAATGTGTGCTACAGATGTCCAAATGACCCATGCGAGCCCATTTTCGACATTTACACTTTGATAGCTTTCCAATGATATAAAAAACATCCCAATGCAAGGTGTTTTGACCCCTGCAATCGAACTTTGAAATTTTGGAAGTCCCAAAGGACTCCCAAGTCCCCATTTTAGGAGTGTGAGTTTCATCCTCACACTCTCTCAAAGTAGGGTTGCAACACCTACCTACCCAACCACATACTTATCACCACCTTCCTACCTACCATTATGCTTACTTAAATACTTACATTTTTTACATAACCAAATATGAAATTAACTATCTCCTCACTTTTCCTACCCCCTTTTATTTATCCCATATTGTTTGGATTCCCTTTCAAGTGTGTCAACTATATAAGTAGATTCATTGTAAACATTAAAATACACAATATTTGCCAAATGGGATGAGCTAATTAAAGAAGTTTAACCCTAATTTGGTTAAATCCAAAATAAAATAAAATAAACTCAAAAATGTCTTAAAACTTACCTACCTACCTACATCAACCCACTTACCTATTTCAGCATACTTATCTACCTACCCACCTAGGCCTACCTATCTACCTACCTACTTACCTACCTATTTTAAACCTCCTTACTTACCCATCTATTTTTATTTTATATGTTTCAAAAATCATAAATGTTGCCACATGGCACAAAATTATTTGTCCATGTCTATGAATCAAAGACTTTAAAAAATAAATGGTTAAGATTAAAAATTTGGTAATAAATTTTGATTTATTTAATATTTTTTGAATATGCCACATGACAACATAACATTGATCATTATAAATTGGTCACTAATTGCATGATAGTTGCATGTGTTATACAATCAACAACTGAAAAATATAGTCAACTCAAATACATATTTCATCCATTGTCTATGTGATGACATCATCATTTGCAACCAATGTTTTATGCAACTTGTCCAACGCAACTTCAAGTCATTTTAGTTGCAAATGTTGTTTGCAACTAAAAATTAATTGTAAAATGTAATGAAAAATAATGTGTCAAACTGCTCAATCGATTGTCAATGGTCAATCTTGGAATCCTTGTTAGAATCATGTATGGTGAATATTTGGTGCTAATTTGAATACCACATTGATATCCAAACAAGATCCTTGGAACTTGAACATCCCATCTTTGTATGTTGGCAGAAAAAACAATAGTGAGGCCATGTTTTAGTGTCTTAATCATCTTCTCCACCATTCCATTACAACCAGCCTCTATGGAATAGTGAACTAATGTGTAATCCCAAAAATTTTGCACATCATATCAAATTCAACCATTCACTGCCCACCATCATCAATGAGCACATATTTTGGTACCGCAAACTTGCAAATGATTTCCTCCTCAAGAAATTTTGCAATTGTCTCAAAAATGTGTTCCTTGGACCTTGATAGGTTTCACCTCACACCACTTTGAATAATGATCAATGGCAACCATGACATATTTGTTGTTAGATTCTATTTTTGGTAGTGGTCCCACAATATATAGAGCCACATGGTAAAATAAATCACAAATTAAAACGATTTTTAATTTTTTAATTCCTAATCGGATGTTGCCAAAATCCCTTACAAGCTAGCATTATTTGAATTCTTGGACTATTTTTCTCACAAATTCAATCATGTCATGCCAAAAACATTTTTTTTTCACTTTTGCAATAGTTCTTTGTTCACTGAAATGACCAATTACTACATGTATCACATTCACAATTCCTTCTCTTTCTTTAGGTTTTGGAACCACTAGTCCTTGGAACATTAGAACCTTATTATTCCAATTATATTTCATAATTCTACCCCTGGCCCTTTCCTTATTTGCAAGGTCACAAGTTTCTAGTCCAAAGCCATCATTAATGAGCAATTTCATATAGATGACATCTCTCTAGATGTTTAGAAACTTCTCCAATCTAGTTTCTTCATGTTAGCTTGTTCAATCTTCATCTCCCCATCAACCAGCTATTGTGTTTCCATCACCATTTATTCATAATTAGTAGTGGACAAATTGCATTTAAAATAACCTAACATTGTCCTTACATGTACTTGTGAGTTTTTTTCAACTAGTTGTTCCAATCTTTCTTTTGTCACTTTTGACAAAGTAAAAATATTTTGTATCTCATGAATTTCAGTTATAACATGAAATGATTTATTCCCACTTTCCATTGCAACCTTGGAAACAAATGTTGTTTGGTTAGGTATCTTAGCTTGGAAGTCCTTTTCTTCATCTGAAACAAAAACAAGGTTCCTATTTAAAGCATCCACATTTGAATGTTTGCTTGCAGGTCTATGAATAATCTTGAAACCGAAGTCTTGAAACTGCTACCCATTTTTAAGCTTAGGAAAATCTTGACAAGGCATTCTTTTGATCACTAACACATAACAACAACCCTAAATTCCTTAGAATTTTCACTCAATGCAAAATCCCATATCCCCAAAATTCCCACTCAATTGGGTCTCTTACTGCCCATGGATTCTTAAAATTTAGATGACCTAGATAGTTGCAATTTCTTCACTATTTCTTGGATGCAACTCACAAACCAACAACTCTTTCATCCCTTATTATCTTTCATCATCTTCACCAAACTTACTTCTTTTATTATGTTGTAGTTTTATTAAGGGAGTCATTACTCATGGTAATAGTTAGTTAGTATATTTTTACTTACCTAGTTATTGTTTTAGGAATTACTAGTTATATTACATAGTTTTTATCATCGTTTGAATTTGAATAGATTATAGGATTGTTTCTTTTAGATGGTTATGTCTTGGAAGAAGGAAGAGAATGAGAGGAAATTATTCATTATAGAATATTGAATTTTGTGAAAATATGAAATAAGAATTATTTTTTTGCAAAAGCTTCAATTCCATAACTAGATTTGTTGTTTTGATTTTTTTTCATATTTTTATGATTGGATTTTAAGTTTAAACGAGACATGAGTAGATTTGAAATGATAAAATTTATTAAGTTTAATTTTATGATATGTTTTAGTTCAGATTTAGATCAGAATATAACATTAAAAATTCTATATTTACCAAATTCCTACATTTGTTGTCTTTATACTCTAGTGCGTAATGGAAAAGCTTTAGAGTTTAGTACAACATAAGTACTTGAACAAATACAACTATTTGTCACATATGACATTACTATCACAACACTAACTTCTACAACAAAACAACTTGGGCACTTAGTTTAAGAAATGCAATTCGTTAAATAGGTTTTTCCGTGCTCCCAATCATAAATTTCACCAACAACCTCCCATGCTAAGTTGAACCATTGCCAATTTCCACGAAAAGAAACCAAACAAACCGTTATTTTTGCAACTACCATGAAATAACTCACACCACGCAACTCCACCAATTTTAGATACACACAACCCTACAACAGACAAACAATTTAACTCACAACTAGTAAGAAGAAAATCAACATCAATTGTTTCTTCCTTCATCCTTGTCACATTTCGATGTTTTTCATTTCCTTTTTCAATAGGTTTTCAGTAGTGTAAAATAAATCATCCATCTTCTCTTCATCCCACAAGCAATCCAACCATCTTGAAATTTTCTTGTTCCTCCATATAGTTTCCGAGCTTCTTAGGGTTTCCCCATGCTATCCTCAATAGTTGAATCACATGTGACAAAAGGCGAGCTACTATCAAACAAGACAATAGAAGGTGGTGATTATGAGGAAGATGATGAACCAACCTCACTTTGATGGGGCAAGGAAAGAGGGAAAAGATGCCAAAATTTAAAATTCTTGCATTTAGAGAAGGGCCATGGGGTGGTTGCATACTACAATGGACCATTATGGAAGTCACAGTGCCAATTTTTCTTGGACTTGAAAAATGTTCTTGCATACAATTCTTAATTTTTGTTGAATATAACAAAAAGGGACTCATTTATGTGAAGCTAACACATAAAGTTTATAAATTTTTTTAAAAATTATCAAAATTATGAATGTTCAATTAATAATGGACTTTACAATCTTGGCGAAGCAAAGTGTCATGAATTATAAAATCTTGGATATGGACTTTTATCTCACAATGTGTTTATGCAATGTATGTGAAACTTTGGGATATAAAATATTTGAAGTTTAGGACATTAAAGGTTCATTTAGTGAATGAAACATTGTTTTAACTTTTGTGTTCCATAACATCAAATATGCAACCCTTAAAATATTTTAAAAAGTCCTTAAAGGCATAAAAAATGTTGATTTTCTTGATTTTGTTTTAAGGAAGACCTTTTGAATGGTTTTTAACATGTTGGCCCCAAAACAAAATTGGAAAAAATTGAATTTTTGGAATGAAAATTACATGACCAATTTTAAGCCAATTTCAAATACACTAGAAATGAACTTTCGAAAGGGACTTTGATTTGCCAATTTTGGTCCACTTTAATATGCTTTCACCCCATGGATGATGAAGGTAGGTACTAGTGTGTATGGTGGTTCTTGATTTTGGACTTTGGATTGTAGGCTCCAATTGATTAGAAACATAATGATAATAAAAATTTAAATATCAACAAAGAATAGAGAATTGAAAGCCTAAATGTAAACTTTCAACCTTAATCTATTGCACAAAACTTATAACAAAACAAAAATGCAACCTAAAAAATTGATGTAGAAATCAGAAGTTTTTAACTAAAGTTGTTAGGGAAAAAAGGCTAAATTTTAAAGAATCTATCCTAAACTCCAATGCTTCAATGCATAGTTCACATTGACAATGTTCAACAAAACTTCCATAAGATAAAAGTTAAAGGTCAAGACAAATCATGTTTCCTCACTCTTGACTCTTGAATGTTTTCAACAAGTTGTAAGAAGGTGTTTAAAAGGCTACAAGAAGGTGTTTAGGGAACTACATGAAGGTACTTAAAGTTGCAAGAGGGTGTTTAGGAGGCTACATGAAGGTGTTTGAAGCTTGACTCTCAAATGATTGAAAAAAAATGAAAACAAAACAACCTATGTTTGAATGACAGAAAAACTTGAAAGGGTTTATAGGCTTTGAGTTGAAAAATGCAAAAGTACTTGTGAGTGTGGACTTTACAGTCACAACCTTGTAGTGTGCCTATGCATGACAAAAAAGTTAAACAACAACCCACATAATGATGATTTTCAAGATGTTGAACTTGAATCAAGTATACTTAGTAAGTTCAAACTTTAAGCATTTCCATTGGCAACTTGGCCACCTACAATTTCAAGGTGAATCCCAATCTTATATGTCAAATTTTCTCAACTTGTCCCCTAGCTTTCCCAACTTCTAAATTCCAAGTCCAACCATAAACCATAAGCTTTTAGAATTCATTCAACTACCAAAAAAACAAGTTTCAATTTGCAAACACAAACAACAAATCTACGTTTGATTTTACAATGCCTAGCCCTACCAAACTAGTAATATCATCTTTGTGCAAAACGTTATTATTGCATGTAACTTCAAGTTAGCATGGATTCCTTGATTCTTTGTGAATTTTTTAAGAAAGTTCTTATTTTTAGGTCAACTTTGTGTATTTAGATTTGTGCAAATGTTGCAAAAAATAAAAAAATTGACCCAAAAAATCACATAGTTGAAAAATGTTACTTGGGACTCACACCAACATGAGACGCCCCACTTTCTTCAAGTTTTTGTCAATTTTTATGATTTTTGGAATATGTTTATGAATCATAGAAATTCCAACTAAAAAGCAAAAAATGATAAATCATCAAAACTGCAAAAAAAAAACTTGATTCATTTCTTATGTGGGTCCCTTCACTTTTTGTAATTTATAATCAAATTTAATGATTCTTGATCAATCTTATGAACTTAAATTCATAAAAAATGAAAAAATTGGAATGAAAATTCATAGAATTTGGGAAAATTGTCAAAAAAATCACAAAACTCAATGAGATTCAATTTAACATGATTATTGGCGAGGGGAACTTGGGGAGATTGCTAGTTGCCATTGGGTATGATTCACATTGGTGTCTATAATTGATGAAAACGAAGAAATTGGCCTTTGGAAGAATGTGGGATTCCTAATTCTAATAAAATGAGACTCACATTAATATGAGTCTAATGTGAGTCTATATTTGATGAAGATGAGGAGATTGGCCTTTGGAAGAATGTGGAATTCCTAATTCTGATAGGATGAGACTCACATTAGTGTAAGTCTAAACTTTTAGAAATTGAAAAGACTCATGTAGTCGTGAGTCTTTGCTTTCAAGGGAATGGGGTATTGTTGGTTCCCATAGGGTGGGATTCATGTTAATGTGCATTTTCACCAAGAGAAAATGAAGAAGTCATGTTAGCCTTCAAGGGAATGGGGGTTTCTAGTTCCCATGGGTTGGAATTCACACCAATTTGAGTCTTGCCTTGCCAAAAGAAAAGGGGATTCAAGTGGCTAATAGTCTTGGTAATAAGCTACAATAGATATCATCCCATGACCCTAGTCCTCCATAGGCATTCCCTTCTTAATGTGATGGCATGTGTGTTTGCTATGGCCTTTAAATTTAAATGGTGTGGACTCTAGAATTAATGTCCTTTTATATGTTTTTAGGGATAATTTTGCTTTAGTTTATGAAATTTTCATGTGAAAATTGCATACTCTAAGTCATCACCTATTTATGGAACATATGCCAATACTGATCACTAAATTCATAACATTTGTAATTTTTTTCTGACTTTAATTCATTTGTTGTTTTTTAGGTCTTCTAAAAGAGTATTTATTATGCAACACATGCCCATTGAGTACTAGAAGAATAAAAAGGTGAAATTGGCAATCAACATTGCATCTATGGATATGCAACATGTCATTAAAAGAAATCAATTCCTGCAAGTATAAAGAAAGTATGTAGACATGACTTATGAGTAGACATATTATAATAACTTATGTCCATCTTGAAATATCTTGCATTGCCCTTAGTGTTTTTTTGCAATGTCAAAGTTATTTATTTGAGGCAACCCAAGTGGAGTGGAGGCTTAATAGGCCATTCCACTTTTACTAGGCTTGACACATGAGAGAAAAAAACTTGAATGAGAGGGAAGGAGAAGAGAGAAAAGGAAGGAGAGGAGCAAAGCCAAGCTCCTTCAGCACCATAAGACATTCTTTCTTGTGTACTAATTGTACATAGGTGCAACATTTGGTATGTGTACATTGTATGCAATCTTAATTTGGAACAAATATTAACATGCAATCTGTGGATTATGTATTGCTTAGATACTTTGCATATGTGTGATTATGAGAATTGCACATTGTGTGTTTATGTGGTGTGATCTTTGATATGTGTATATATGTTGACCATTAATGATGTACTCACATGTTGACATGGTGTTGCCAAGTAGATCCTATGTCTTGACACCCACACTTTCAATGTGGCTCCCCCACACCCCTGTTCAAACCTTGCACAACTCCACCCTTGCACCATTACACCCCCAACAGCCACCACTCTCCAAGTGAGGATGTCATGCCCGTACATGGCCTCATACATGATGGCCAGTTACGGGCATGCCCATGTGTGTTTTAAGGTTGATGTACAGTCTTAGGCGACTGTACGCTATTAGATACTTAGGGTTTGTTGACGACGGTATAAAAGGTCCAAACCTTTTTTTCTCCTTTAGTTTTTCTAGAATTCCTTTGTCAGGAGTTTCCTCCATCATAAGCTAGGATTTTCTAGATGCTCACGGCGGCCATTGCATGGCCATCGTTTACATACACTTCATTTCTTTCTTGCTTTGCATTTCAATTCTAGAAAAACTCTATTTCCTGTTGCTTCATGTTGAAAGCAACAGATTTCTTGCACTTTTGAAGTTCTAGAGTTGTTACTACTGGTGTGGTGTTGTTGCTGCCAGAGGGAGCGCAAGTTGCTACTACTGTTGCTGCGGGAAAAAGCTTGCGTGTTACATTCATGCCGAGTTGAGATCTTTGAATAGGTTTCAAAGCTCCCCTTCCCTTTTTCTTTCTTTCTCTCTCCTGTGCCGGCTAAGAAGTAAAAAAAATAATAAAAAATAAAGGTGGTGGCAGCGGCTACCATCGTTGCAGAGCAGCTAAGCACCGCCTGCTGCTGCGACGCGAATTGCAACGTACATCGCGTAGCATCGTAGCGTTACCAGCTCCAGCAGCGTTGCACAGCGCCGCAACGAGCTCTAGCAGCGCTGCACAGCGCCGCAGCGAGCTCTAGCACTGTTGCATAGCGTCGCAGCGAGCTCTAGCAGCGCTGCATAGCGCCGCAACGAGCTCTAGCGCTGTTGCACAGTGCTGCAGCGAGCTCCAGCCGCTGCTGCACAGCGTCGCAGCGAGTTCCAACGTGTTGCTGCATAGCGCCGCAGCGCTCCACAGCGCCGTTGCAAGTTGCAGTAACGTTGCACAACGCCGCAACGTTCCACAATGCCGCTGCGAGTTGCAGCAACGCTGCACAGCGCCGCTGCAAGCTACAACAACACCATCGCTGCGAGCTCCAGCAGCGTTGCACAGCGCCACTACGAGCTCCAGCAGCGCCATCGTGCGAGCTCCAGCAGCGCCATCGCAACAAGCTCCAATAGCACCATCGCTGCGAGCTCCAGCAGCGCCATCGCAACAAGCTCCAACAGCACCATCGCTGCGAGCTCCAGCAACGCTGCACAACGTCACTGCGAACTCCAGCAGCGCCGTCGTTGCGAGCTCCAGCAACGTTGAACAACGCCGCTGCGAGCTCTAGTATTGCCGCAGCCAGAGCTGCAAGAGTGCCATCGCTGCAAGCTCCAGCAGCGCTGAATAACGCCGCTGCGAGCTCCAGCAGCGCCGCAGCCGGAGCTGTAACAACACCATCACTGCGAGCTCCAGCAGCGCCGCAGCCAGAGTTGCAACAGCGCCATCGCTGCGAGCTCCAGCAGCGCCGCAACCAGAGCTGCAACAGCGCCATTGTTGCGAGCTCCAGCAGCGCCGCAGCCAGAGTTGCAACAGCGCCATCGCTCCGAGCTCTAGCAGCAGCAACAATAGCGCCGTAACAATAGCAGTGTTGCGCGTTACAACGCCATCGTTGTTGCAGTGTTGCAACACCATCGCTGTTGTTGCGTTGCAAGCGAGAACGCTGCCATCGCTGGACCTTGGTTTGTCCGACAAGAGTTCAATTTCCGTCCGTTCGACTTTCGTCCGTCCGACTTCCGTCGGTTCGACTTTCATCCGTTAGACTTTCGGCCTACCGTCTTGCCGTCTTGCCATCCTGCACGCATGTCGTCCTGCCATCCTGCCGTCCTGCCCGCCTACCATCCTGCGCCCTACGTCCTGCGCGCCGGTTGTCCCTGCTGCCATGTGTCTTGCGTCATGCGCGCATGCCATCCTGTCGCTACGTCCTGCCTTTTCATCCAACATTTATTTGATTTCTGTGCAATATTTGTGTGTCACGAATCATTCCTAACAGCGCATTTCATTCTTCAAATTGTACGTTGTGTTAGGATTTTGTAGTTAGTGTTCTGTACTATCACAACATTTTAGGGCATGGGACAACACCATGTCCTCGGATGATGAGAGCACTACCGCTAGGCCAAAGCCCAGGTATCAATTACGAAGTAACACACAATCTTTTGAGCCAATTTCTTTAAGCTCACGAACATCATGACGATACCATCAAGTGTCTACAGCACCATTGTCGTCTAGTACAACTCCTACCAGGAATTCAGGCTCAGGTTACACTACGTCAACGGTACGTCAGAGTCCATTTGGAGGGGCTCATCAGTGGACTACGCCTGTTGTCACACCTACTTTCGGACCATCACCGTATACTCCATTGCAAGATGTGACTTCAGCACCCATATACACCATGGAGGTGAGCAGTTCCTCTGGGAGAATTGAGAAATTCAGCGGAAGACCAAGTACTATTTCTTTGAGGGAGTTCAAGGTAACCTTCTCAACTGTGGTTTGTGAATTGGAGCTCAAGTATGGCGCTAATTACACCGAGGCGTTTGCATTCAAACAATTGGCTCGTTATGTGCTCTATGAGGCGTTGGATGTCTACGAGCAACATTCTGCAAGGATTTTGGGTGTCACCCAGATTCCCAATCCAGCATACGCCATAGCCATTGCCACCGCCTCTCAAGCTACATTGCAAGCTACAATTGCACATCACAGGACTGTGCCGAATAATCCAGACCCGGTACCTACCTCAGTAAACCTTTCTCCTCAACAACTCATTGCTGCTACTGCAAACATTCCTCCCACAACTGATGCGCCAGCTTTTGCTGATCCA
>Ga0116231_10010081_pt1 | contig 15463 bp, 10 predicted proteins | sample S1TSphgellanicum_2_FD_89695 | JGI IMG/M metagenome (GOLD analysis project Ga0116231, IMG submission 89695) | Host-associated microbial communities from peat moss isolated from Minnesota, USA - S1T2_Fd - Sphagnum magellanicum MG | ecosystem: Host-associated > Plants > Peat moss > Unclassified...
CTCCCTGGGCGCGGCGGGCGCGCTTGGTGCGACCGCAGCTCAGGCGCAGTCCAATCAACCAACGCCGCCTCAGTCGGTCGTCACAGTGGTGGCCAAGCCGATCACCACTGCGCCCGAGACACCGCCGCTGACCACCCAGTACTCAGAAAGCACCATCACCAGCGACACGGTTCAAAACCTCTCGGTGCAGGAAAGCCTGCAGACCATGCTGTCTCAGCAGCCTTCTATCTACAGCTATCAGAACGGTCCCAACGGGGTCGGCGCCAACATTTTCTTCCGCGCTTTCAACTCGGGTCAGTTCGCGGAAACCTTCGACGGCATCACCATCAACGATCTTTTCAACGGCGGTGTGACCGGCCAGGCCTCGACGTTCAACAGCGTATTGTTCATCCCGGCGAACGTGGACAGCGTGGTCCTGAACCGCGGAATCAACAACCCGGCCATCAATTCCTATAATTCGTTGGGCGGCACGGTGAATTTCCTGCCCAAGCGGCCGACGGACACCTTCGGCGGAACCTTCGGCGGCAGCTATGGAAGTTTTGATTCCTACAGCGTGCAGGGCGCGCTTAACACCGGCGAGATCTATGGCCTGAAGTCGCTCCTGCAGCTCGACTATCGGGGCAGCGACGGCTGGCAACCCAACACTGCGGACACCAACGCCAACGTCTATTATTCGGGGGCTTACACCCTGCCCAATGGCAATCAGCTGAGCCTGGTTGCGGTGCTCGATCGAAACGTCGGCCATGAGCCTTTCGACATGCCCGTGCCGCTGCTTCAGCAAAACGGCGGGTTCTACCAGTACCCTCTGGGCGAGGCCAACGAGACGGCCAAGGACACCCAGACCATGGTGATCCTTGGCTATAAGGCGGCCCTGGCGCCGAATATCGTGTTCGAGAACAAGTTCTTCACGGGCACTCAGGACTTCCTGCGGACGTCCTACGCCAATCCCGCCGACTCCAACTCGCCCTACGAGCTGCCGAGCCAGGCGGAGACCTATGATTATTGGATCTATTATCCGGATGGACCAACCTACAATCCCAAGACTGTGTTCGGGTCAAAAGCGACGGGGAACGCCTACCACTTCTACGGCTATTCGACGTTTGCGGTCGGAGACTCTCCGACCCTGACGGTCAATCTGCCGTTCAACACCATCATCGCAGGCGGCAACGTCACCTACGGAACCCTGCATTCAAGAGAATACTGGTATGGGTCTGAACCCGTGCCAAGGACCCTCGGCTATAACGACGCCTGGGACGAACACGACAATCGAACGTTTGCATCAGCCTATGTTCAGGACGACATTAAACTCTTCGCCAACAGCGTGACGATCACACCAGGCGTCAAATACGAATACGCCCATACCGAGGATACCGACGCGATCGGCTTCTTCTATCCCTATGGCGGGTCGGTCAGCGACGACGAAAGCTTTGTGGCGCCGACCATCGGAGTCAACTACAAGGCGAACGACAATCTGTCTTTCAATTTCGCCTTTGGTCAGAACGTCAAGTTCCCAGACATCTCGGCCTACTATGATGCGGTTCCTGGCACCACGAGCTCCACGCCTCTGACCCCGACGCCGGTCAAGATCAAGCCCGAACACGTCAATGACTATGAATTCGGCGCCCGTTACCAGGTCGGCGGTTTTTCCGCCGCGGTCGACGCTTACCGGGAAGACTTCACCAACGTCTTCATCGATGCGTTCAACCCCGGCACGTACGAGACCATCGTGACCAACGGCGGCAGCGCCCGCTATCAAGGGTTTGAGGTGCAGCTCGCGGACGATATCCACCTCGAGGATTGGGGCAATCTGCGTCTCTATCTGAACTACGCCTATAATCAGGCGTTTTTCACATCCTCCTTCTACGCTGACTCCCTCGGCAGCGGTCTCAGCGTCGCCGACCAGAAGGTCAACTCGGGCGAGGCCATGGCCGATGTTCCCGACAAGCTGATCACAGGCGGGCTGACCTGGGTCTACAAGGGCTTCCGCCTCGACGCCGAAGGTCGCTACATCGGGCGCCAGTACATCATCGATGACGACGATGGCGCTCCGAGCAATATCACTATCAAGAGCCATTTCATTATGGATCTTGGCGTGGCGAAGACCTTTGCGCTGGCAGGAACTGGGGTCCAGTGGGCCAAATCGGTTAAGTTCTCGATCAGGGTGAGCAACCTGTTCGACAAATACTATTATAACGAGGCCTACGTACAATCGAACACCCCTTACGCCGGGCCGACCGAGTTTGCGGCGCCGGGCGCGCCGCGGTCCGTGATCGGAAGGATCGAAGTGGCTTTCTGAGCCCGTCGCTGGACGCATTGCATCGCGATCGGCCCCGGAGCGCCTCCGCTCCGGGGCCTTTTGCGCGCCGGCTTTGTTCGGGCCGTCGGTTGATCGAGACCCCAGGTTCGACCAAGCTCGTGACTTGGGGTGAGCGCGTGCGAAGAGGAGGCCTTGGACGATGACGCCTAAGGAGCGCCCCTTTGGTCAAAGGGCCGCCGCATCGGCGCTCAACCTCCTGTTCGAGCGGGCGTACGCTCGCCATCGAGCTGGCGACCTTGCCGGCGCAGAATTGCTCTATCGGGAGGTCCTGGCGCACCAGCCTCAACATGCCGACAGTCTGCATCTTTTAGGGCTCGCCTACGCCCAGGCCGGCCGGCCTTCGGACGCTGTGGGCCCGATGGCTCAGGCGATCGCGCTCAGGCCAGGCTTCGACCTCGCCCTCTATAACCTCGGCAACGTGCTGCGACGGCTCGAGCGCTATGAGGAGGCCCTAGAGGCCTACCGCGGCGCGCTTCGGGTTCGGCCCAATTACCCGGCCGCCCTGGTCAATTTGGGCGTCACTCTGCGAAGTCTCGGACGTCCCCTGGAGGCAGTCGACGCCTATCGCCACGCCCTTTCCCTGAGCTCAGATGCGCCCGGGGCCCATTATAATCTCGGCATAGCCCTTCAGCAGCTCGGGCGCGACGAGGAGGCGGTCCAGGCCTATCGCCAGGCTGCGGTTCTCCAACCGCGCGATGTCGACGCCTGGACCAATCTCGCCGCCGCCCTGCTTAAGCTGGGACGACCGGTCCTTGCGATCGACGCCTGCCGGCGCCGGGTCGATTTGGAGCCGGCGTCGGCTGAAGCCCACAGCGCGCTCGCCGTCGCCTTGCTGGGCGCCGGTCGGGCTGATGCGGCGGTCGAGGCCAGCCGGCGCGCCACCACTCTTAAGCCAGACGATGCGGGCGCGTATCTTCACCTCGGCAACGGCCTGCTGGAACAGGGCAAGCTCGAAGCGGCGGCGCGCGCCTATTTGCAGGCGGCCTCGCTGCGGCCCCGTGATGTCAACGCCTGGGTCAACCTCGCGATTGGGCTGCAGGAGGCTGGCCAAGGCGCTGAGGCGGCCAGCGCGATCGCTCAGGCGCTCGAGGTGGATCGCGGCTCCGCCGCCGCTTGGGCGGTCTACAGCGGCTTAAAGACGTTCCGGCAGGATGACCCAGATTTAGACGTCCTATCCGGGCTTTTGGCTGCAGCGCCAGACGCCCCGGAGGAGGATCGGGTCAATCTTCAGTTCACCCTCGCAAAGGCCTTCATGGATGTCGGCGACCCAGACCGCGCTTTCGCCTACCTCGACGCTGCAAATCGGCTGCATCGCTCACGCCTGAATTACGAGGTTGAGGATGATGTTGAACAGTTCGCAGAACTCGCCCGCGCGCATGTCGAGGGGGAGGCTTCGCAAGGCGTGAGCTGCGGCGATCCGTCGGATCTGCCGGTCTTTATCGTCGGTATGCCGCGATCGGGCACCAGTCTGGTGGAGCAGATCCTGGCGTCCCATCCCAAAGTATTCGGTGCGGGCGAGCTCACCACGCTTGAGCGCATCCTGATTGAGCGCCTCGGGCCAGGCCTATCGCCGGTCGAGCGCGCGCGGCGGCTTGGAAGGCTTACGAGCGCAGACCTTAAGACGGTGGGCGCGGAGTATGTGGCGGCGATCGGCTCCGTGTCGGGCGCCGCCGTCAGGGTGACCGACAAGATGCCGTCGAACTTCCGTTTCGCCGGGCTGATCCTGAGGATGCTGCCCAACGCAAGAATCATCCATTGCCGCCGCGATCCGTTGGACACCAGCCTCTCGTGTTTCGCGCAAAAGTTCTCGCGGGGGCAGGACTTCACCTACGATCTGCATGAGCTTGGCGTATACTATCGCGCCTACGAGGGCCTGATGGCGCACTGGCGCTCAACCCTTCCACAAGACCGCTTCCTTGAAGTCCTCTATGAAGACGTGGTGGACGACCTTGAAACCCAGGCGCGTCGGCTGGTCGGCTTTTGTGGTCTCGAGTGGGACGACGCCTGCCTTCGATTTCATCAGACCTCGCGCCAGGTGCGCACCGCCAGCGTCAACCAGGTGCGCCGACCGCTTTACCGATCAAGTGTCGCTCGGTGGAAGGCCTATGAGCGCCACCTCGGGCCGCTGATCGCGGCGTTGGGCGTGCGCTAGGCGCTGGCCGCGCACGTCCAAGAGACCGGTTCTCGAGCGCGGGAGGATACGCCTTGGCCTCAGCGGACATAGAGCCCTCTGGCGGGATTGAGGCGAGGGCATCGTCCGATCGCGGTGACGCCGATGAGATCGCACGTCCGGCCGGGCCGTGCGCAAACGCCGGACCGCGCGGCCTGAGCGCCGCCGTCCTTTCAGCCTGGGCGCGCCGTCGGCGCAAATGTCGCCACAAGATCGTAGCGGTGGCCTGGAAAATACATGCGGGTGAAGGTGATCCAGGCGTCCGCACGATAGGTGTGGCGCTCGACCGAAAGGCATGCCCGGCCGGCGGCGAGTCCGAGGCGTCCAGCGATGCGGGTGTCCGCGTTGAGCGCCGAGATTCGATGGCGCGCCTCGGTCCAGGGCACATGCCGAAGCAGCCAGGCGCCCGGGGGCGTGACATCGAAGGCCAGATCCGCGGCCTCGGGAACCTCGGCAAGATTGACGATACGGTGCTCAAGGGCGAAAGGCTCGCCGGCCGCTCGATGCACGCCGTCGATTTCGAGGACTGAGCCCGAAAGCGCCAACGCCGCTTCATCTTGATCGTCGCAGTTCAGGAGCCTGACCTTTCGGTTCAAAAGGTCAAAGCGGTAGGTCTCGCCCCGCGCCTCGATCAGCGCCGGGATGTCCGGGATCTCCAACACCGCTGTCTGCACCCTTTGGGGGGCGACGAAGGAGCCAGCCCTTTTTCGCCGTTCGACCAGGCCGGCCTGCACCAGGGCGGCGACGGCTTTACTCACCGTCATGCGTGCGCAGCCGTACTCAGCGATCAGCGCTTGCTCAGTCGGTATTCGGTGGCCAGGTCTCCATTCGCCCGAACGGATGCGGCCTTCGATGTCGGCGCGGATGCGTTTATCGAGGGTGAGGGGCGGCCGGGCGGGAGCGTTCATGTGCTGAGGAGCCGGTCTAGGGTTAGTCGATACCGCCGGGCGATGGGTTCGGCATGCCGGTGGCGCCCAGCCTTGACGACCGCCTCGCCTCGACGCCACACGCTTTTGACCATCCCGAGCCCTCCAGCGAAGATCCAGCCGTCGAGTAGGGCATCGCCGCTGCGGCCGTAAAGCGAGGGGTGATCATCATCAAGCGCGACAATATCGGCCGGGCTGCCGGCGGCCAGTCCAGGCGCGGGTCGTTCTGGCGAGGATCGCCCAAGCGCCTGAGCGCCCCCCGATAAGGCGCCGTGGAAGAGCGCCGCCCCCGTGGACGGCCGCGCCGCCGTCGCCAGAACGTTCCGCGCACGGAGCCCTAGACGCTGGGCGTACTCCAGCCCGCGCAACTCCTGCGCCGGATCGATCACGATATTGGAGTCGGTGCCGATGGCGAACCTGCCGTCGGCAGCGAGATAGTCGGCTGCGGGAAATACCCCGTCGCCGAGGTTGGCCTCGGTGATCGGACAAAGGCCCGCCACTGCGCCCCGGGCGGCCAGGGCTGCGGTCTCCTGAGCCGTAAGGTGGGTGGCGTGGATCAGGCACCAGCGCCGCTCGACGCCCGCGTGGTCGAGCAGCCAGTCGACCGGCCTCTGGCCGCTCCAAGCCAGGCAGTCGTCCACCTCCCGGGTCTGTTCGGCTGCATGGATGTGAACCGGACCGCCGGGGGCTAGGCGCACGACGTCTTTCAGCTCCTCAGGGGTGACGGCGCGCAGGCTATGGGGGGCGACGCCGAGATTGGCGTCGGGCAGCGCTTTCAAGACCTGGCGGCTGGCTTCGATCAGGTCAGCGAACCGGTCGAGGGGGTTCAAGAACCGCTGTTGGCCCGGCGCGGGCGGGGCGCCGCCAAAGTTTGCGTGGGCGTAGAAGACCGGAAGCAGGGTCAGGCCGATCCCGGTGTCGCCGGCGGCCGCCGCGATCCGGCCGGCCGTCTCCGCCAGGTCCGAGTAGGGCGCGCCCATTGGATCATGGTGCAGATAGTGAAACTCGCCGACGCGGGTAAAGCCGGTTTGGAGCATCTCTACATAGGCTTGAGCTGCAATGGCTTGTATGTCGTCGGGCGTGATCCGGTCCAGGAACCGATACATCAGGGCGCGCCAGCTCCAGAAATCGTCAGCCTTCATGCCCCGATACTCGGTCAGGCCGGCCATGCCGCGCTGGAAGGCGTGGCTATGGACATTGCAAAGGCCGGGGACGGCGACGCCATGGCGCTCGTCCGCCGCGCCCGCGACGACGCCGAACTCCACAGAGGTGATCATCTCGTCCTCGAGGGTCAGCCGCACGTTTTCGGCCCAGCCCTCGGGCAGAAGCGCAGACTTGAACCACAGGGTGGCCATGGGCGTCCTTCGAGGTCTCGCCCGGCGAGAGCCGCTCGGGGCAGATTCAAATTTTGACGGACCGCGGATTTAATGTCTAGACATTATCCTCGCCTTGGCCAAGTCTGACCCACCTCAGTGCGGAGAACGGTCGGCGGCCCATGCCTGAACTTTGCGATCGGATCTGGCGCGGCGCACGCCTTGCGACCCTAAGCCCCGGGTGCGCGGGCCTCGGTGTCGTCGAGGATGGCCTCGTGGCCTGTACGCATGGGAAGATCGTTTACGCTGGAGCGGCGGCTGAGGCGACCTTCTTTGACGCGCGAGACATCATCGAGTGCGCGGGCCGCTGGATAACGCCCGGTCTGATCGATCCCCACACCCATATTGTGTTCGCCGGCGACCGCGCCGCCGAGTTCGAACAGCGGCTTGCGGGCGCGACCTACGAAGCGATCGCGCGGGCCGGCGGCGGGATCTTGTCCACCATGCGCGCCACGCGCGCCGCCAATGAGGAGGCCCTGGTCGCCGCCTCTCTTCCGCGCGTCGACGCCCTCATGGCGGAGGGGGTCACCACGATCGAGGTCAAGTCCGGTTATGGGCTAAGCTTGGAGCATGAGCTGAAGGCCTTGCGTGCCGCGCGCGCCCTTGCCGACGCACGGCCTATCAGCATTGTCACAACCCTGCTCGCCGCCCACGCCCTGCCGCCCGAGTTCGCCGGCGATGGCGACGGCTATATCGACCTTGTCTGCCGCGAGATCATTCCGGCCGCCGCCGACGCCCATCTCGCAGACGCCGTGGACGCTTTCTGCGAATCCATCGCCTTCACTCCGGCGCAGGTCCGCAGGGTGTTCGAGGCGGCGCTTGCCCACGGCATTCCGGTCAAGCTTCATGCCGAACAGCTTTCCAACAGCCACGGCGCGGCGCTCGCTGCGGGGTTCGGGGCCCTGTCGGCCGACCATCTTGAGCATCTGGACGCGGCCGGCGTCCTGGCCATGGCCGAGGCAGGCGTTGTCGCAACCCTGTTGCCCGGCGCCTTTTACTTCACCCGGGAGGATCGGCGCCCGCCGATCCAAGCCCTGCGCGCCGCCGGCGTGCCGATCGCCCTCGCCACCGATTGCAATCCCGGCACCTCGCCGCTGACCTCCCTGCTTTTTGCCCTGAACCTTGGCGCGACGCTGTTCAGGTTGACGGTGGAGGAATGCCTCGCCGGGGTGACGCGCGAGGCGGCGCGCGCCCTCGGGCGGCTGGGTGAGGTCGGCACGCTCGAGGCCGGCAAGCGCTGCGACCTTGCGATCTGGGATATCGAGCGGCCGGCCGAGCTCGTCTATAAGATCGGTTTCAATCCCCTGCACGCCCGCGTTTGGAACGGCCGATGACTGACCCAGCGCACGCGTTCGCCCGCGACGGGGCTTTATGCCTGAGGGGGGTGATTTCGCCCGAGCTTATCGACCTCCTCCGCGAGGGGATCGAGCGCAATCTGGCCGATCCAAGCCCAAGGGCCAAGACCATCGCCCGGGGGGAGGACCCTGGCCGCTTCATCGAGGATTTCTGCACCTGGCAGGTCAACCCCGCCTACCGCCGCTTCATCGACGCTGCGCCCCTCGGCGAACTCGCCGCCATCCTGATGGGCTCGCGCACCGTGCGCCTCTATCATGACCACATGCTGACCAAGGAGGCAGGCGCGCGCCGGGCGACGCCGTGGCATCAAGATCAGCCCTATTACAACGTGGAGGGGCGCCAGAACTGCAGCTTCTGGATCCCGGTGGATCCAGTGGACGCCCGATCCACGCTGACCTTTGTGGCCGGCTCCCATAAGGGCCCTTGGCTGATGCCGCGCAGCTTCATCGACGCTCAGGCGCGGTGGTTTCCTGAAGGGGCCCTGGCCGATCTGCCCGACATCAACGGCGAGCCCGACGCCTATCCAACCCTGAGTTGGGCGCTCGAACCTGGCGATGTCGTCTGTTTTCACATGCTGACCCTGCATTCCGCGGCGGGCGCTGAGCGCCGTCGCCGGGTGCTCTCTTTGCGCTTCCTCGGCGACGACGCGGTCCATGCGCCCAGGGCCTGGGCGACCTCGCCGGACTTTCCTGACCTCCGCACAGAACTCCCTGCCGGCGCGCCGATGCACCATCCGCTATTTCCCCTGGTCTGGCCGCCGGCGCAGAAGGAGCTCACGGCGTGACCGCCATCGTGCTCGACCCCGGCGAGACCAGCCTTGTGCACTGGCGCGCGATATACCGCGGCGCCCCAGTCAGCCTGTCGCCGCACGCCCGTCCAAGGATCATCGCTAGCGCCGATGCGGTATGGTCGATCCTGGCTCGAGGCGAGCCGGTCTATGGCGTCAATACCGGTTTCGGAAAGCTGGCGAGCGTGCGCATCGCCGAGGATGCGCTTGCTCAGCTGCAGCGAAACATCGTCCTCTCGCACGCCGCCGGCGTCGGCGCGCCGACGTCCGCGCCGGTCGCCCGCCTTATGATGGCCCTGAAGCTGGCCAGCCTCGCCCAAGGCGCCTCGGGCGTATCCTTGGCGACCCTTGCCCTGCTTGAGGCGATGCTGGCGCGGGGCCTCACGCCTGTGATCCCCTGCCAGGGTTCGGTCGGGGCTTCAGGGGATCTTGCGCCCCTCTCGCATCTGGCCGCGGCGATGATCGGCGTCGGCGAGATCTTGGTGGACGGTGTCGCAGCGCCGGCCGAGGCCGCTCTTGCCCGTGTTGGTCTCGCCCCTGTGGCGCTTGGGCCGAAGGAAGGGCTGGCCTTGCTCAACGGCACCCAGTTCTCCACAGCGCATGCCCTTGCGGCCCTGTTCGAGGCGGAGCGGCTCTACCAGTCGGCGTTGATCACCGGCGCCCTCTCCACAGAGGCCGCCAAGGGCTCGGATACGCCGTTCGATCCTCGAATCCACGCCCTGCGCCGCCACGCCGGCCAGATCGAGACGGCTGCAGCCCTAAGAGCGCTGATGACCGGTTCGGCTATTCGCGCCTCCCACCTCAAAGACGACGAGCGGGTTCAGGACCCCTATTGTCTCCGCTGCCAACCCCAGGTCATGGGCGCCGCGCTGGGCGTGCTGCGTCAGGCGGCTCAGACCCTCGAGCACGAGGCCAACGGGGTCACCGACAATCCCTTGATTCTATTGGATGAAGACGGTCGACCTGAAGCCCTTTCCGGCGGGAACTTCCATGCCGAACCTGTGGCCTTCGCCGCGGACATGATCGCACTGGCGATCTGCGAGATCGGCTCGATCGCAGAGCGACGTATCGCCATGCTGGTCGACCCAGCCCTCTCGGGTCTACCGGCGTTTTTGACGCCGAAGCCGGGTTTGAACTCGGGATTTATGATCCCGCAGGTGACGGCCGCAGCCCTGGTTTCGGAAAATAAGCAGAAGGCTTACCCAGCCAGTGTCGACTCCATTCCGACCTCGGCGAACCAGGAGGACCACGTGTCCATGGCCGCACACGGCGCACGTCGGCTGCTGAGCATGGCTGACAACGCGGCCGCCGTTGTGGGCATAGAGCTCCTGGCTGCTGCCCAGGGATGTGATTTCCACCGGCCGCTGAAGTCCAGTCCCCTCCTTGAGGCCGCCCGGGCGCGCCTGCGCGAGGCGGTGGAGCCTTTGGAGGATGACCGGCACATGCATCCCGATATGGAGGCCGCCATTGACCTTGTGCGCAGGGGCGAGATCATCGCGGCCGCCGGCGCTGTTCTGCCGGGCGCGACATGGGATCTTTGAGTCCAACGGATTTCAGCACGGGGGCGCCGCCTGGCTGGCTAGAGGTCAGGGAGGGGCAGGAGCCCTTGCTCGTCGCCTTTCCGCACACCGGCGTTGATCTGCCGGAGGCCATGGCGGACGGCCTGGTCTCCTCCTGGCTTGCGCGGCGTGACACCGACTGGTGGATCGATAAGCTTTACGATTTCGCCCCGGCCCTCGGCGCGACCACGGTGCGCACCGCGATCAGTCGCACCGTCATCGATGTCAATCGCGACCCCAGCGGCGCCTCCCTTTATCCAGGTCAGGTCACCACGGGACTCTGTCCGACGACGACCTTTGACGGGGAACCGCTCTACCGCCAGGGCCGTGCGCCGGATGCAGCAGAGGTCGCGCGCCGGCGGATAGCCTACTTCGACCCCTATCATCAGGCCCTGTCAGATCAACTCGCCCGGTTGCGCGCGCGCCACGGGCGCGTTGTTCTTTACGACGCCCATTCGATCCGCTCGCACATCCCGCGCCTTTTCGACGGCGCGCTGCCCGAGTTCAATCTCGGAACCTTTGATGGAAAAAGCTGCGATGCGGGGCTGACGAGCGCGCTTGAGCGGCTCTGCGCCGCCAGTGGTCGATCCTGGGTTGTCAACGGCCGGTTCAAGGGCGGATGGACCACGCGTCGCTACGGCGCGCCGAGTGCGGGCGTTCACGCGGTTCAGATGGAGCTGGCCTGCCGCAGCTATATGGAAGACCCGTCCTCGACGCCGACGCCCGAGACCTGGCCCTTAGCCTATTCGCCCCAAAAGGCCGAACCGCTGCGCCGCCTGCTCAGCCCAATCCTTCAAGCCTGCCTCAGCTTTGCCCGGAACCCTGATCGATGACCCGCACAGACAAAACCCGCGTGATCCGCGCGGCCCGCGGCCTTGAGCGCACAGCCAGGAGCTGGCTGACTGAGGCGCCGCTGCGCATGTTGATGAATAATCTCGACCCCGACGTCGCGGAGCGGCCCGAGGATCTTGTGGTTTATGGCGGCATCGGCCGGGCGGCGCGAGACTGGGAGTCTTTCGACACCATGGTCGAGACCCTGCGCCGACTCGGCGATGACGAGACCTTGCTGGTTCAGTCGGGCAAACCCGTCGGCGTGTTTCGAACCCATGTAGACGCGCCGAGGGTTTTGATCGCCAACTCCAACCTCGTTCCCCGTTGGGCGAACTGGGACCACTTCAACGAGCTCGATCGCAAGGGGCTGGCCATGTACGGCCAGATGACCGCGGGATCATGGATCTACATCGGGGCCCAGGGCATTGTTCAGGGCACCTATGAAACCTTCGTCGAAATGGGTCGCCAGCACTACGGCGGCGATCTGTCGGGCCGCTGGCTGCTGACTGCGGGCCTCGGCGGCATGGGCGGAGCCCAGCCCCTGGCCGCCGTCATGGCCGGGGCGTCCTGCCTCGCCATCGAGTGCCAGCCCTCGCGGATCGAGATGCGCCTGCGCACGGGCTATCTGGACCGCCAGGCGGAAAGCTTGGACGAGGCCCTCCGCCTTATCGAAAAATCGTGCAGCGACAGGGTTCCCATCTCGGTCGGCCTGCTCGGAAATGCTGCGGAAATCTTGCCTGAACTCTTCCGCCGCGGTGTGCGGCCTGATCTCGTCACCGACCAGACCTCGGCCCATGACCCGATCAACGGCTATCTTCCCAAAGGTTGGAGCCTGGAGCGCTGGGCGGGCGCGCGGGCTCAGGACCCCAAGGCTGTAGAGGCGGCGGCGCGCGCCTCGATGGCTGAGCATGTGCAGGCGATGCTGGAGTTCCAGCGGGCGGGGGCGCCCACCGTCGATTATGGCAACAACATCCGCCAGATGGCCAAGGAGGCGGGGGTCGAAGCCGCCTTCGATATTCCGGGCTTTGTACCGGCCTATATCAGACCGCTTTTCTGCCGCGGGATCGGTCCGTTCCGGTGGGCGGCGCTTTCAGGCGATCCAGAGGATATCAAGAGGACCGACGCCAAGGTCAAGCAATTGATCCCTGACAATCTTGCCCTTCATCGCTGGCTCGACATGGCGGCCGAACGGATCAAGTTCCAAGGCTTGCCGGCGCGGATCTGCTGGGTCGGACTTGGAGACCGCCATCGGCTGGGCCTGGCGTTCAACGCCATGGTTGCGTCGGGAGAATTGAAGGCGCCGATCGTGATCGGCCGGGACCACTTAGACTCCGGCTCGGTCGCCTCGCCCAATCGCGAAACCGAGGCGATGAGGGATGGATCGGACGCCGTGTCCGACTGGCCCCTGCTGAACGCCCTTCTCAACACCGCCTCGGGGGCCACCTGGGTTTCGTTGCACCATGGCGGCGGGGTGGGGATGGGGTTCTCCCAGCACGCCGGCATGGTGATCGTATGCGACGGAACCGAGGCGGCGGCGCGGCGCATCGAACGGGTGCTCTGGAACGATCCTGCCACAGGTGTCATGCGCCATGCGGACGCCGGCTATAGCATTGCCCTAGATTGCGCGCGCGAGCAGGGGCTGGACCTGCCCGGGATCATCCCGCGTCTCTAGGAAAAACAAAGACTGTTCAACGGTATAGAAGATAATCTGGAGGGAGCATGGTCCCGCGAACGCTAGAGTCTACGTCAGTTCCCATAGGGCTCGACCCCCCGCCTGGGCTCTGAACAGCACGTCAGAATTCTGGCGGTTTACCCTTGCTCCGTGGCATGAGGCCCCATGGCTGCTTCCGCGTCTCTGATCGATGGCGAGTACGACTATATCGTTGTCGGGGCGGGATCGGCCGGATGCGTGGTCGCAAATCGCTTGTCGAAGGACCCAAGGACACGGGTCCTGCTTCTTGAAGCCGGCGGACACGACGACTGGATTTGGCTGCACATCCCGGTCGGATACCTCTTCGCCATCGGCAATCCGCGTTCCGATTGGATGTACAAGACCGAACCTGAGGCCGGGCTGAGGGGGCGGGTGTTGAACTATCCGCGGGGCAAGGTCGTCGGGGGCTCATCGGCCATCAACGCGATGATCTCGATGCGCGGCCAGGCGGCGGACTACGATCATTGGCGCCAACTCGGCCTCACAGGCTGGGGCTGGGATGACGTTCAGCCGGTGTTCCGACGCCTTGACGATCACTTTCTTGGCGAAACGCTTCACCATGGAACCGGCGGCGAATGGCGGGTTGAGCCGCCGCGCGTACGCTGGGCGGTGCTGGACGCGATCGCCCGCGCCGCCTGCGAGATGGGCGTTCCTGCTACGGAGGATTTCAACACGGGCGACAACTCAGGGGTCGGCCTATTTCATGTGAACCAGAAGCGCGGCCTGCGCTGGTCTTCTGCGCGCGGGTTTCTGAAGCCGGCGCTTGGGCGATCAAATCTGCGCCTCGAGACCGGGGTTCTGGTCGAGCGGATCCTTCTGGAGGGCGGGCGGGCGATAGGCGTATCTTTCAGTCGCCCGGGTCGGGTGTTCGAGGCGAGAGTCAGGAGCGAGGTCATTCTCTGTGCTGGATCGATCGGTTCTGCGCAGATCCTTCAGCTCTCAGGGATCGGCCCGGCCGAGGTGATGCAGGCCCATGGCGTTAAGGTGGCGCTTGAGCGGCGCGGCGTCGGGAGCAACCTTCAGGACCATCTGCAACAGCGCGCCGTTTATCAGGTGCAGGGCGTAAAGACCCTGAATGAAACTTATCACTCCCTGGTTGGCCGCGCGTTGATGGGGGCGGAGTATGCGCTGTTTCGGCGGGGTCCCCTCAGCATGGCGCCCTCTCAGCTCGGAATCTTCACCGCATCCGGGCCGGAGCATGAACGCCCAAATATTGAGTTTCATATCCAGCCGCTTTCCCTCGATCGGTTTGGCGAGCCGCTGCACCGATTCCCGGCGGTCACCGTCGCGGCGTGCAACCTTCGCCCGACCTCACGCGGAACGATAAGGCTTCGGTCCAAAGATCCTGCCGCGGCGCCGATCATCGCGCCAAATTATCTGTCCACCCATGAGGATCGCAAGGTTGCAGCTGACGCCATCCGGCTCACGCGGCGCTTGATGGCGCAACGGGCGCTGCAGGCTTTCCGTCCGTTGGAGCGGTCGCCTGGTCCGACGGTCTTGGACGATGAGGCGGCGCTCGCCAAGGCGGCGGGAGAGATAGGCACGACCATATTCCACCCTGTGGGCACAGCGAAGATGGGTCTGGCTTCCGATCCCCTGGCCGTGGTCGACGCCCGCCTGCGTGTTATTGGAATTGATGGCCTCAGGGTCATCGACGCGTCTGTTATGCCGACGATCACCTCTGGCAACACCAATACGCCCACCATCATGATCGCAGACCAAGGCGCCCGGTTCGTCTTGGAGGACAGGCAGGCTCGATCTCGCGCCAGCTAGCGTATCTTGGATCGCCTAAAAGCGCGATTTCCCCATGCACCGGTTGGCGAACGGCGACGCAAGGCAGAGGTCCTGCTCCGCGGCTTAGGTCGGCTTATCGCCGAACCGCTCAAACAGCCGCTCAAGCGCGCCGATTTCGAAAACCTCTCCGGTTGAGCGGAAAACCTCGACCTCGGGCGGCGAGCTCGGAAAGAACTCGACGTCCCACCGTTCACCCATCACGCTTATATGGACGACCTCGTTCCCAGGCCCGCACTCTTCGACGGAGTACAGGATTTTGGAAGCCCGAAGTCGCTCTAGGAGTTCGTCTAAGTCGTAAGGTCTCTCGGCCGGCGCGCTCATCAACGGCTCCTAGTGTTGCGCCCCAGTGATTATGACTCGTTGAGCGTAGGCGTGGGACAGGATTTTGCCATTTTCTCCCGAGCCTGGTCGGTGGAGAACATCCAGCGGATTTGGGCGCCGCTGGTGGTCCGGATCGTGTCGGCGTCGGGATAATCGACGTCGACCAAGTCTCGCATGCACAGGGCGAAGTCCTGATTGGCGCGCCGATCGGTCACCTGCACTTTGCGCCAGGATCGATTGGCGTCGATCATCACGAAGAGGTTGGCGGTTCCGTTGCGCTTGTACTCGGAGTCGTATCGGTATCGCTTTCCGGGTTTC
>Ga0116231_10010085_pt1 | contig 15457 bp, 17 predicted proteins | sample S1TSphgellanicum_2_FD_89695 | JGI IMG/M metagenome (GOLD analysis project Ga0116231, IMG submission 89695) | Host-associated microbial communities from peat moss isolated from Minnesota, USA - S1T2_Fd - Sphagnum magellanicum MG | ecosystem: Host-associated > Plants > Peat moss > Unclassified...
CAGGGCTGAAGATCGCAATCCTAGCCACCGACGGCGTGGAGCAGGTGGAGCTGACCGAGCCCCAAGAAGCGCTCAAACGGGCAGGTGCCGAGGTTAGCGTGATCTCGCCCAAGGGCACCCAAAACCCTGGCAAGATCCAGGGTATGAACCACGCCGAAAAAGGCGACCAGATCAGCATCGACGCCGAGCTTGAAAGCGTGAACCCCGACCATTTCGACGCGCTGGTGCTGCCCGGTGGCGTCGCCAACCCCGACTATCTGCGGATGAACAAGCAGGCTGTGGCCTTCGTGAGGCATTTCGGCCAGGCGGGCAAGCCGATCGCGGCCATCTGCCACGGCCCATGGACTCTGATCGAGGCCGGCCTGGTCAAAGGCCGGAAACTGACCTCATGGCCATCCCTGCAGACCGATCTGCGTAATGCCGGCGCCACCTGGGTGGATGAGAGGGTGGTGCGCGACAAGCAGCTGGTAACATCCCGCAAGCCCGACGACCTGCCCGCCTTTTGCACGGAAGCGATCGCCCTCTTCCGCGAAGCCCACCAGCAGAAGGCAGCCTAAGAATTGGGGGTCCGGGGTCCCTGACCCCGGCGGGGGGCTTGGGGGGCAGCGCCCCCCAACCTTCCTACCTTCTACAACGCCCCCCCGTGGTTGTGGCACCCCGATCACTTTTTACTAATTCAGTTGATTGCTGCGCTTGTTTTTCGCATGATCGCGCCATGCGTGATGGCAAATGCCCGGTTTCCCTGATGGTGCCCGCCTGTTTGGCGGCAATCTGCCTTCTCGGCGCCGCCGCGCCGGTTGATGGCTCGATCAGTCCCTTAGCACCGCCCGAATCGGCAGAGGCACCGGCCGCCTCCGCGAAAACGATCACGATCACCAACGCGGGCTACCAGGCCGCACCCGTGCCGAACCCCGATGTGAGTGCGCCCGCCGATACCACCAAGCCCGACACGACCCTTGGGCCAAAATTCATCCGGCCGAAATCGATCTTTCAGGGCGACGGTTATTCCTATGCCTCGAGCGAACAAGGCACGCTGGACGGCCGCCGCGTGGGCGCCGCTGGCCTCGGCATCAACGTTCCATTGAGCGACGAGAAATAGAAGTTTAAGGAAGCCGTTCTTTTCTGAAGAAAAGAACCAAAAGACTTTTATTCTCGGCGCCGATCCCAGCATCGTGGCAAGGGCTCGTATCTTTCAGCGAGAACAGGAACAAGAGGTCTTTTGCTTCTTCTCTTCAGGAAAGAAGGCTCTTTCTTTCTAAATCCGTTCGCTCACCGCGATCGCTACCTTGCACCCCGCCTTGATCACCGCCGTCAATGCCCGATACCCCGGCGTGAGCTCCGCCTCATTGGCGAGCCCAATATCCCGGTGTTCCAGCTCCTCCTTGCGAAAAACCTCGATCGTGTCGCGCAGCCCGCTCTCCTCCGGGCCGAGTTCGGCTGCCTGAGCCTGGTAATGCTCATCGATCGCCTCCTCCACCGCTACCGTGCAGGCCATCGCCGCCCGCTCGCCCAGCGCTGCCGTCGCCGCGCCCAGCATGAACCCGGCGACATGCCAGAATGGCAGCAGCGCCGTCGGCCGCACCCGCCGGTCGGCGATCAGCGCGGAAAACGTGTCGAGATGATGCTGCTCCTGCGCCTGCATGTGGCGGAGGATATCGCCCTTCGGCCCGCGCCCCAGCACTGCGATCTGGCCCTGGTAGATTCGCTTGGCGCCGTATTCGCCGGCATGATCCACCCGCACCATGCGCGCGATCCGCGCCCGCTCTGTTTCGTCGCCCGGAAGGTTCATCGGAAATGCCGCCCTGTTTTGCGTGACAGAGAGATGGCGAGCGTGCCGCATACCGCCAGGGCATAGAGCAGTGCCATCTGCGTCATGGAAACCGGCACGCCCGGGATGAGGTAATCCGGGTATTCGCAGGGTTTCACCGGCCGCGCCGGCATCGCCGCGATACGCTGCGCCATCGTCATGCCGGACAAATCCGGCACCGTGCATTCCGGCAGCGGATCGGGCCACAGATGAAGTTCCACCCCCGCATGAACACATGAAAGCCCCGCCGCCACGGCCAGCACACAGACCAGCAGCCAGAGGACCAGGCGTGCCGGACGCTTGGGCATTACCAGGGCGATCAGCGCGATCGCCATCCCCGCGTAATACGGTTTGCGCTCGATCAGGCAGAACGCGCAGGGCACCAGGCCCAGCAACCGCTCCGAAAGTTGCGCCACGATGGCCGCCCCGGCGCAGGCGGCAAACCCGCCCAGGGCGATCCACTTTTCCCGTGCAACTCTCACGGTCGCTGAAACTGCATGACCGGAGACCCGTCTCCGGCCAGCCGCGTCATGCGATCAGGGCCCCCAATGGGCCGGATACCAGCGCGGGCCGGTGGGAGAGGGGCCCCAATGCCCGGGAATGAAATGCACATAGCCCGGGCGCACATGGATCCAATGGCGATAGATCCACACATATTTGTATCCGTTCCAATGCCAATGGCCGGGCTCCAGCAACCAACCATTTGGCCCCGGCATCGGCGGCGGTGGCCCGCCCTCACCGGGCGGCGGCGGAAAGGCTGGCTGTGCGACTGCGGCCGTCGAGACGGCCATCATCACCGCCAACGCAGCGATAAGCGCTTTCATGCGTGTACTTCATCCTCTCTCTCATGTGTGGGCCGACCCGGCCGATACCGCACCAATATATCCTCAAGAAACTCTACGGCGAGCGGGACGCCGGATGAAAGCGCGGAAAGGAAGTGTAACGTTCAGACACCCTCGCGATGCGGCTGGTTCTTCCGGTCATTGCAATTGCCGAGTCTGCCGCAGGGTGGATGTAATTCTCCGAATAGACAGGATAATGGGGGCATATGCCACGCGCATTGTGGTGTATCGCCGAAGCTAACAGCCGCAATGGAGTGGGGTGTTGCGCGGCCTACCAAGGCCGCGCGCCCCGGAACTCGCAGATCGTTTTGCCGGCGGAGACCTCCACATCGCCGCGATAATCCGGTCAAAGCTCGGGGACTTCGTTCAGGCTACGCGTGCCGGACCGCCATGGATGTCAGTTCGCCACCCCCCAGATCGTCAGTTTATCATAGCTCGCCACATAGACTTTGCCATTGGCGACAATTGGCACCAGGTTGGCGTTGGCGTCGACATTCGCCCACACCCCTGCCGGCACGATCTGCAGCCGCGGCAGGCGCCCTGCGGCCGAAACTGTCGCACCCGGTTTCCACGCCGGCGGCAAAGTTGGCCCTGAAGCGGGTGTCCAGCCGCCATTGCCGGTATAGTAGAACCAGTTTCCGGCCGCATTGAAATGCCACATCCGGCCCGTCGTATCGATCACGATCTTCACTGCCCAGGCACCGTAGGCAGGCGACCCATTCACCAGAACCTCGTTGTTGCCCTGCGCGGTTGTGGTGGAGAACGACCACACATTGCCGGAACTGTCCGTCACCACCCCGCCGGGCGATGGCGTAATGGCGGAACCGGCCGCCGAGGGCGTCGCGTAGGTTGGCGCGGCGGCCTGGCCTGTCCAGCCGCCATTGCCGTTATAACTCCACCAGCCGCCCGCCGCATTCTGGTGCCACATCGTGCCCGTTGTATCGATCACGATTTTGACGGCATAGGCCCCGAAAGCCGGCGACCCATTGACCAATACCTCGTTGTTGCCCGATGCCGTCACCGGCGAGAATGACCAAACATTGCCTGCACCGTCGGTCAGCGAGCCGCCAGCCGAGGGCGTAATGAAAAGTCCGGCAGGGCTGGGTATTGCGAAATTCGGCGTGGACTGCTGGCCCTGCCAGCCGGACCCGGTGAAACTATACCAGTTGCCGTAGGTGTTCATGTGCCAGGCCGTGCCGGTGGAGTCGATCATCAGATCCGCCCCATAGGCGCCATAGGCAGACGACCCGTTCAGCAGAATCTGCTGGTTCCCCGGCGTGCCCGTACTCTCAGATCCCAATGACCAGGCACGGCCTGCCTTGTCGTAAATCGTGCCGCTCCCGGTGCTCAATGTTCCCGACAACGCCTGCAAGTAGATCTGCCCGTTGCTGGAGCGCGAAAGCCCCCAGATCACGGCGCTGTTCGCCGTGGTGCCATTGGTGCTGACGGTCGCCATGAAACCTGGATCCTGCCCATCAAAGCTCGGCAGTTCGGGCGCGGTTGCTTCCGCCGCCAGCGTGCCGGAAGCTGTCGTTGGCACAATCCAGGTTTGCGCCTGCGTACCGCCGGTGGAAACCACCCGCTGCCTACCGTCGGAGCCCACAAAATAGGCCGGCCCGCACCAGCACAGGCCGGCATTGACGGAACTTGGCACATCGGGGCCATTCGCCACGTAGCCGCCCAGATTGGCGGCCAGGTTGTGCAGGAACAGCCGCCCATCCTTGCCCTGGCTCACCGCGAATTGCGGCCCGCCGGATGTCGGCGGCACCACCATCACGCCGCCCGACCCACGGTCTTCATCTACCGCGTCCAGCGAAGCGAAATTGGCCGGCGTGAAATAATCGGTGACGGAGGAAAGATTGGGCGGCATGCGGACCAGGCTATCCGGCAGATTATTGGCGCGGATGCCATCGGAATTGCCGGTCACGAAATACACATTGCCGGAGGCATCGGCAGACGGCCCGTAACCCGACATCCAGACCGATGACAGAAAGAACGGCCCGCTCTCGCCGAATGGATTGTTCGTCGATTGCGCCGCTGTCTGCTGCTGCGTGAGTTCGCTGGCGGCAAGCGGCGTGAGTGAACCGGTCTGCCACCCCAATAGCCAGCCGCGCGTGATATTGTCGTTCTGGTCGCAAAAACTGCCGAAGCCGGCATAGATGTTCGAATTGGCCAGCAGAAGGGCAGGGCGCTGACGCTGTGTGCCGGGGATGAAGTTGAACGTCGATCCATCGCTCAGCGTTCCCTTCGCGGTGATCACCACCGAAGCGATCTTCTCCGAGAGGTCCAGCAAGTTCATTTCATGAATGCGGTAGACGGCGGCACTGTTTTCCCAAGTATAGGTGATGAAATACATCACCTTGTTCGCCGGATCGATCACCGGCGTGGAGGTGATCCCCACGGTCGAGGCATTGTTGCCGCATTGGCCCGGCAGGTTCTGGATGGAGACGGGCGTGCCGAAATTCTTCTGCAGAAGGATCGCGCCTGTGCTGCTGTCGATGGCAAAGATATTGTTGGCCTCGTCGGCGACATAGGCCACATCGTGGGGAAATTGGCTGGCATAGCCCCAGGATGACATCGTCGCCGCCGAAACGATCAGCGGCTGTGCGTCAATCTGCGCCGGCAGTGAGATTGAATGGAGTTGGTTGAACGCGCTGGAACTCACCGCGGCCTGGGTGAGGGTCGTTTCGGTAGCGTTCAGCCCGGTGCGCTGCGCATCGTAATGAAAGGTTGTTACATCGAAGGCGCGGGCCTGGCCGCCCAGCGCCAGCGCCGCGGTCGCAACCAGTACAAGCCGCGCGACATCGCGGCCAAAACGTTTGAATGGCATATTGGTCTCCGGGGGAATGGGGCTTGGGCGGTTGAGGCCTCAGGGAATATCTGGCGGCCAGGCGGCCGGCGCCGCCTTGGCGCGCACCACGGCGGCGGCTGTCATTTTGCCTGTTCCGGCGGCGCTGCCCTGAACCTGGAGGTACTCGCCCGGATAAATCTGCGGTACATTGCCGTGTGCCTCGGCGCTGCGCAGGTTGATCGACATGGTATGGCCGTTGCGCAGCCTCAGCAGCAGTGTGGGACCAACGATGGAAGCGACCTGGCCGCTTACTCTGGCGCCGCCGAGCGGGGCGGGCGGCAAGTTCGACGGGACGAAGGGCGCCTGGGCATGAGCCGCGGAAGCCAAAGCGGCCAAACAACACAACACAGCGCCCCTCATGTCAGCGAACCCTTAACGTGCGTTAATAATGTAGACATTTCCTCAAATTAAAGACAAATCTGGATGGGTCAAGCACTTTCTGGATGCGGCCACGCCCCTCTCCGGCCAAGTCCCGTATCTTCGAACGGGTGCCAGATAAAAGTCTTTTGGTTCTTTTCTTCAGAAAAGAACAAAAATCTTTTTTTCTGAAGAAAAACAAACAAAAAGACTTTGTTTCCGGTAATGCGGCGAGATCAGTGAGTTCGATGCAATCCTGGCCACGATAGCAGGACTTCGCGAATAAGCCTGTCGATGAGCGCCGGGCCGACTGGTGATGACTCGCTGGTGGCGGGCGCGGACAGGAACGGAGATGCAGTGTTCAACCACCAGCATATAGCTGAGCTATGAATCGTTCCATGAAGAACGGCCGCATTAGATATCCGCGTAGCAATGCGACTCCGCCGCGCCGCCCGCGTGCGTCACAGCACCAAGATGGGCCGGACCCACCAGCTGCGCGTATTTCCAGATCGCGCCGGAGCGGTAATCCGTCTCACGCGGCGCCCAAGCCGCCCGCCGCGCCGCCCATTCAGCGTCGGAGAGCAGCGCATCGATCGTGCCCGCATCCGCGTCCAGCACAATCCGGTCCCCATTGCGCAGCAGCCCGATCGGGCCGCCCAGCGCCGCCTCCGGCCCGATATGCCCCACGCAAAAACCGCGCGTGCCGCCGGAAAAACGCCCATCCGTGATCAGCGCCACATGCTCGCCCATGCCCTGGCCGTAGATTGCCGCGGTGGTCGAAAGCATTTCCCGCATGCCCGGGCCGCCGCGCGGCCCTTCATAGCGGATCACGATCACATCGCCTGCCTTGTAGGCACGCGCCTGTACGGCGGCGAACGCCTCCTCCTCGCTATCGAAACATAAAGCGGTGCCCTCGAACCGGCGCGCCACCAGGCCCGCCACTTTCACGATCGCTCCGTCCGGCGCCAGATTGCCTTTGAGGCCCACCACGCCGCCGGTCGGCGAGATCGCGCGGCTCACCGGATAGATCACATCCTGGTTCTCCGGGAACACCACGTTCGCCAGGTTCTCCGCCATGCTGCGGCCGGTCACCGTCAGGCACCCGCCATCCAGCAGGCCGGCATCCAGCAATGCTTTCAGGATCACGGGGATGCCGCCGACATTGTGCACGTCCAGCGCTACATACTTCCCGCCCGGCTTCAGATCGGCGATGTAGGGCGTGCGGCGCATGATGTCCGTTACGTCCTCCATGGTGAAGCGCAGGCCGGCCTCATGGGCGATGGCCGGCAGGTGCAGCGCCGCGTTGGTCGAGCCGCCGGTCGCGCCCACCACAACGGCCGCGTTCCTGAGCGCCTGCATGGTCACGATATCGCGGGGCCTGATACGCTGTTCTACCAGCTTCATCACCGCGCGGCCGGATTCCACCGCCCAGGCATCCCGCTCCTCATACGGCGCCGGCGACCCGGCCGAGCCCGGCAAAGCGAGGCCGATCGCCTCGCTCACCGTCGCCATCGTATTGGCGGTGAACTGGCCGCCGCAGGCGCCGGCCGAAGGGCAGGCCACGCATTCCAGCTCGTGCAAATCCGCGTCCGACATGTTGCCGGCCGCGTGCTGGCCCACCGCCTCGAACACATCCACCACCGTCACGTCGCGGCCCTTGAAGCGGCCGGGCAGGATGGAACCGCCATACATGAACACGCTCGGCACGTTCAGCCGCAGCATGGCCATCATCATGCCCGGCAAGGATTTGTCGCAGCCGGCCAGACCCACCAGCGCGTCGTAGCAATGCCCGCGCATGGTCAGTTCCACCGAATCGGCGATCACCTCGCGTGAGACGAGCGAGGATTTCATCCCCTGGTGCCCCATCGCGATCCCGTCGGTGACCGTGATGGTGGTGAATTCCCTTGGCGACCCGCCCGCCTCGTTGACCCCTTTTTTCACCGACTGCGCCTGGCGGCTGAGGGCGATGTTGCAGGGCGCCGCCTCGTTCCAGCAGGTGGCCACGCCGACGAAGGGCTGGGCGATCTCCGCTTCCGTCATCCCCATCGCGTGGTAGTAGCTGCGATGCGGCGCCCGCCCCGGCCCCTGGGTCACGTGGCGGGAGGGCAGATGGGTCTTGTCCCAGTTGCGATTGGTCATGGTGTTCGTCCTGCATACGGTGTCCAGCAATACCTACCGGCCACTTGCGCCGCTAGAAAGAGCGCCCAAAGCGCACCGGGCATGACTGTGCCACCACCCAGATCTCCTGCTGTGGAGGGTTGGGGTGGGGGTTTTTACCGCGCAGCAAAAGGGCGCGGGTAAAACGAAAGATTTTTACCACGAAGGCACAAAGGCACGAAGGATTCCACGAAGAATTCCCCTTCGTGAAATCTTTGTGGCTTCGTGCCTTCGTGGTTAGTCCTTTTTCACTCTGCCACACAACGTTTGTGCGTGTTCATGCCGACTATCTTATCAGTTACCTTTTCTTCAGAAAAGAACACCTTCCTTGCTTACTGTGTGCAGGGCGCCTGCCCAGCCACGCATTGCGCTATGAACACGCCGCTAGCCGCACTCGAAGCGTATTGGCCGATCAGCGAATCCTTCGCGTTGATGGCAACGATCGAGGTTGTGATCGCCCCCGGCAGAAGGATCGTATGATATCCGCGGCCGGTATAGATGAACCCTTTTGTGGCATAGCCGGCTGTTGCGTCCAGATAGCAGCCCGCGACCGCGTCCGCGGAAACGCCGGAGACCGTCGTCTGAATTTTCGTGCCGGGAAATTCGTAGGATTTGTAGCTGCCATGGCTGAAGGTGAAGCCCCGCACACTCGCGTGGTAGCCATAGCTGCCGCCAACCACGCCGGCGGCATTGATAGATCCGGAATTGCTCGCACACCCCCAGCCATTCACCGACACGCCGCCAGGGGGTGCCAGCACAGTGAATTTGCCGCCGCTGTACACGTAGGAATACTCGTTGTAGGAAAGATCCACGCCGCTCAGCACGGCTTCGTTGCGGTCGTTGATGGCGACACCCACGGTCACGTAGGGGGCATTCGGCACCGACGCCAGTTCGGTGCGGTGCGCGAGCTGGAAGAAGCCCTTTTCGTCCGGGCCTTTGAACACGGTGCCGATAACAAAACCCTGTTTGTTGATGCCAAGCGCCGCGCTGGAGAATTTGCCGTTGAACGTCACATTCGTATGAGTGTTTTTCACCGTATCGTAGGTCATCGCTGTATATCTGAAATTCTTGGCATCCTCGGCCGAGGCGTAATAGTAGCCGGTGGCAATGCCCGATGCGTTGATGGCGGTGAGGAATGTACCGAAAGCGCCGACGTCGATTTGCGTGAAATTGCCATTGCTCCACAGGAAGCCGTGGCTGAGATAGGTTGTTGGGTCCTGAAACGAGCCGACCACCTGGTCGTTATCGTTCATGCCGCCGACGACGGGCTGAATCGAGCCTGCGGGCGCCAGCGAGGTATAGGTATAGGTGCCTGCCGCGGCCGGCATGGCTGCGCCGCAGAGGGCCGCCGCCATGATGGCGCATGCACGCATACTGGTTTGACAGGGCATCGTAAAACTCCGTTCCGTAAAAGCATTGAAATCTTCTGGTTGCCTTCGCGCAACCCGTGGCTGCAATTCTCGTGTAATTGAAATCCATCGGGCTGAGCGACTATCTCAGGCACCCAAGTTTACATTGGTCGAAGGCGAATACAAACCCGTGGCGGGCTACAATGCTGGATAGAACGGTCTTGCTTTGCTTTTGTGCGGTCCGTGTTGGGAATAGATGCGTCGCGAAGGGCGACGCATCCTACGGTTGCATAATCCAGTGAATTTCGAGATCGGACGACTCGATCGTCCAGGACCCGGTGGCATCGAGTCCGCTCCACTCGATTTCGTGTATCAGGTGGCCGCGATCCGATAATCGAAGTTCATCGTAGCGCCAATCTCGCTGGCCCTGTTCACTCTGATGAATGTTCAGATTGTAAGAGAATACTCTTGGGTAGCGCAATACGATATACCGATCATGGTATGCGCCCAATAGCCGAATGCAAAGGGAGAGTATTCGCCGGTCGCTGCGCTGTCCGGTTGCCGTTTCATTCAGGGTAAGCGAGTGAAGCCAGGCATCGTGCGGGCAGCGCCGGTCAGTGAAATCGAAATACCAGTCGGATGTGGCGATGGCATAGGCGGATTCGGAAAACATATTGCGATTGCTTTGGAGGTAATCGTGGTAACGGCGAAAGCACCCGCCTAAATCCTCGTCCCGCCCATCCGACTCCAGAATGAAAGCCATTCAGCCCGCGCCCTTGATGCCAGCCACGGATTTGTAAACTTCAAGCAAATCTATGCCGAGCCGGTTGATGATGATGGATGCCCCGATCAGGAGCAGCGAATAGATGAATGCGCCGGTCACGGCTTCCTGAACGCCTGACCAGAACTGGCGAGGCGAGCGATGAACCGCGTGGACGGCGGCATCGACAGCACTTTCCGCGGCTTCAACAACCGAACTTATGGAGTCCCGTTGAGCTGACTCGATCAGGTCCCGGCTATAGCCGTCGAAGAGTTGCTGCGCTTCGGAATCCAGTTTGCCGATGGCTTCGGTGGTGGAGGCTGCCTCGTTGAAAATGGCCAGCCTGCGCGCTGCCTCGGATCTCGTCGTTGACGATAGATTTCGGGCGTAGGCGCATTCGGCTTCGTGGTAGAGGCCGAGGGAAATGAGGGCGCGCAGTCTTTCGGCGGGGTTCTTGCCTGCAACGCTGCCGAAAATCTTCTCGTAGGCGCGCAGGTTTGGGGCATGGTCCATGCCGAACGCTTTGCGGGGCGACTGTGTGCCGCGATCAGGCGCGATCCTGCTCGGAAATCTTGGCTTCAATCTCCGCGACGAAGCTAGAGATAAAGTTGTCGATCCGATTACCCAACCTGTCCGCGGCTTGGTTGATCAGCCGGGACTCGGTTTCGGTAAGCCCGGATGTTTCTTTGGTGGACAAAGACGCACGATGATCATTTTTCCCATGCATGGAATGTATGACACCTCGGTTAATGTAGAGAATTTCTACAAGTCTTTTCATGACCTGTGCAACGGCTGCGGAGGCATTTTGTTTCGCGATCAATAATATTTAATGCCCAAGAGTATGGTACAAATCTTGCTAAAAAGTGTGGTCAGGCTTGTTGATCTTATTGGGCAAGGTCTTGTCGTGGCCCTTGGCGGAGGAGACCCCCACCCCGAGCGCTCCCAACGAGAGGGACGGGGAAGGGGAGAATGACCCTGCCCGGGGTATGGGGGGTCAATACGCGACATGCCCGAAAATCGCCGTCAGTACCGCGTAGGCTATACCTCCCACCAAAAAACCAACCAGCGTGCCGTTCATGCGCACATATTGAAGGTCGCGGCCGACGCGCAGCTCCAGCCGATCGGTGAGGGTCGCGGTGTCCCAGGACGTGATAACGTTCTCTATAAAGCCGGCAATCTGGGTTTGGGCGGCGGGCATCAGGCGCACCGCGGTGCGCTCGGCCAGGCGCTGGACGCGGGCGGCGGCGGCTGGGTCGGTGGCGAGCATGTCGCCCAGGTTGCGCACCGCGGCTTCGCAGAGGGATTGGGTGTGACCGCCAGGCTTGGCGGCGTCGGCTTCCAGCGCCGCACGCAGGCGGCTCCAAATGTCCCAGCTCCAGGCCTGCACCGTGCTGTGGCCGATGACGCGGCGGATGGCCTGGCCGAGCTCGGCGGCGCGTTTTGGATCGTTTTCCATCAGGTCGAGCTCGCGGCGGACCCATTCGTCGAAGGCGGCGCGGATTTCGGAGTTTTGCGGATCCATTTTGGCCATTTCGGCGTTGATGAGGGCGAGAACGCGGGTGGCGACGGTGGCGCCGATCGCCCAGCCGACGAGGCGGCCGCCTTGGTCGCGCACACGGTCCTCGATCAGGCGACGCAGCTGATCCTCCTTTTCCAGTAGTGCTTCGCGGAGTTTTGCGAGGATGTAGCCGAGCATCTCCTGGTGGCGGCCACCTTCGACCAGGCCGCGCAAGGCACGGGCAACCACGCGGCCGGCGGCGGGGCCGCCCACCAGACGGGGCAGCAGGCGGCCGAGAAGGCGGCGGGCGCGGCCGTCTTCTACGCTTGCAAGGATTCGCGGGAGATAGCTGGCCAGGGTGCGGGCGAGGGGTTTTACCACCTCGTCGTTGGTGAGAATGGCGCGCAGGAGGTCGGCGACGTCCAGCCGGCCGAGCAGGCGGGCTATTTCGGCTTCGGTGACGACGTGGCGGGTGACGAAGCGGCCGAATGCCTGACCCAGACGCGCCTTTTCGCGCGGGATGATGGCTGTATGGGGGATCGGCAGGCCGAGCGGGTGGCGGAACAGGGCGGTGACGGCGAACCAGTCGGCGACACCACCGACGAAGCCGGCCTTGGCGCTGGCTTGCAGCAGTTCTGTCCAGTAGGTGTGCGGCAGGTAGAAGCTGGCGATGGTGATGGCTGCCATCATCAGCAGCAGGGATGTGGCGATGGCGCGATGCCGGGCGAGGCTTTTTCGCGCCGGCGCGTCGGGGTCGGGTGTGGTCATGCACGGCGCCGCGCGGTGACTTCGATCTCGATACGCATGCGGGGATCAGAGAGGCCGGCTATGATCATGGTGGCGGCGGGTGGCGACGCGGCAAACGCTTGCTTGAGGATTGGCCAGCAGGGTTCGAAATCGGCGCGATCGGCGAGGATGTAGCGAACGCGCACGACGTCGGCGAAACCGGCGCCGGCTTCCCCGAGAGCGGTGGCGATGTTCTTCAGCGTTTGGGCGGCCTGGGATTGCACATCCGGGGCGATCGTCATGGTGGCGTAATCGAAACCGGTGGTGCCACTGACAAAGATCCAGGGGCCATCCACGACGGCGCGGGCATATCCTATGTCGCGCTCGAAGCTTGAGTTTGAAAAAATATGCTGCCGCATCGGTGAAGAAATAAAAGTCTTTTGCTTCTTTTCTTCAGAAAAGAAGGATTCTTCTTTTTTTGAAAAAAAAGAAGCAAAAAAACTTTTGTTCCTGCGCATTTTCCACCTGGGTGGCCATTGCCACGGGTCGCATGTGTCGCGCGAAAGAAGAAGATTTGAAACCGCAGATGAACGCAGATGTTTGCGCGTTGGATTGGCTTTCTTGGCAAAGCCCAATCAGGCGTCAAAGGTTTTCACTATCTGCGTTTATCTGCGTTCATCTGCGGTTTCCCTTGCTTGACTTGGCTGGCGCCAGCGGAACTTACTTGTTGCAGGGATAGGCTTTGGAAAACGCTTTTGGGAAGATGTTCGCGGCGTCCACATGCTCGTCTTCCGGATGGTTCTTCAGGTAGTGCACCAGAACGTCGCGCAGCTCATTGCCGGTGGTTGCGACAGGGATACAGGCAAGCGCGGCCGCTTTGCCCTCCGCCTCGATCGTATCCCTGATGCCGTCCACATAGGCGTCGCACACCGTGGTGCTGGCGCCCGTGCAGGCTTTCATGAGGGTGACGCCCTTGACCTTCGACACGCTCTGGGCGTGGGCGGCGGTGGCGAGCAAGCAGGCAGCAATAAGAACGGCAATGCGGGTCATGGCACCTCAACTGAAAAACGTTCGATCACCTGGTTGGCCAACAGTTTGCGGGCCATCGCCTCGGCCTGAGCGCGGGCCGAATGCGCGTCGGGTGCATCCAGATCAAGTTCGATCACCTTGCCGGCGCGCACATCCTTCAGATCCCCAAACCCCAGATTCCTGAGCGCCTGGGCAATCGCGCGGCCTTGCGGGTCCAGCACGCCATCCTTCAGCATGACCGTCACCACCGCCTTCACTGCATCAGCTCCGGGCCCTTCATGTCGCGCATGCCGGCTTCGGGCAGGATGCCGAGGCGCTTGGCCACTTCCTGGTAGGCTTCCTCCACCTTGCCGAGGTCGCGGCGGAAACGGTCCTTGTCCATCTTCTCGTTGGTGCGCACGTCCCACAGGCGGCAATTGTCGGGGCTGATCTCGTCGGCCAGAACCACGCGCATGTCCTCGCCTTCCCACAGGCGGCCGAATTCCAGCTTGAAATCAACCAGGGTGATGCCGACGCCGAGGAAGAGGCCGGTGAGGAAATCATTGGTGCGCAAGGTCATGGCGACGATGTCGTCCATGTCCATGGTGTTGGCCCAGCCGAAAGCGGTGATGTGTTCTTCGGAGACGATGGGGTCGCCCAGCGCGTCGTTCTTGTAGTAATATTCGATGATGCTGCGGGGCAGCCGGGTGCCTTCGGGGATGCCGAGGCGGGTACAGATACTGCCGGCGGCGACGTTGCGGACCACGACCTCCAAAGGAATGATCTCGACTTCGCGGATCAGCTGCTCCCGCATATTGAGGCGCCGGACGAAATGGTTGGGGATGCCGACTTCGGCCAGGCGCATCATCAGGTATTCGCTGATGCGGTTGTTCAGCACGCCCTTGCCGGTGATGATGCCCTTCTTGGCGCCGTTTCCGGAGGTGGCGTCATCCTTGAAATATTGGACGAGGGTGCCCGGCTCTGGCCCCTCGAACAGGATTTTCGCTTTGCCCTCATAGAGTTGCCGCCGCCGGGCCATTTCACGTTCCTTGGGGGTCAGGCGGGTTGCCGCACCGCCACGTCAGTCAAGTGCCGCCTATAGCAGCAAACCCGCCCTGTGCCACCGGCACCGAGGCATGGCTGGGACAGGGCGTGCGCCGGGTCGGTCCGACCACGCCGCCGGTGAGTTAACGCGGGGGGGGCAGGCTTTGTTCCTGCACCGGTCCGGCAGGGGCGGCGGCGTAGCCCAGCTGCGGCTGCTCGGGAGGTGGCGGCGGCTGGGTGTAGGCGGATGGCGGTGGTGGCGGCGCGGCGCCGGGCGCGCCGTAGCGCATCAGCACGGCACGCAGCGGGTCGGCCGCCGGGTTGTTCACTCGCATGGCCATCACGATCTCCACCGGTCCAACCGGTTGGCCGTAGTAAAGCTGGTCGCCGCCGCTATCGGAGGACATCACGCTGCCTTGCAGGGAGACGCCGGCGAACAGGCCGCGGGTGCGGGCGAAGGCGACGATATCGGCGTTCAGATTGGTGGTGGTGGCGCCTTCGACGCCACCGCCGACGGTGACCACGGCGACAGAGGCGTCCGCACCCAGGCGGAACTGGCTATCCATCACCGCGCGCAGGCCGTTGGTGGTGAGGATCATCATCATCACCTCGGCATCCTGGATGCCGGCCTGGAGGCCGAAACTGCCGCCGCCGACGCTGTAGAAGGCAGGTGAGGACCAGCTTCCGCCGCCGCCGCGGGCGAGCAGCACGCAGCCGCCGCCCTCGCCGCCGAACAGGAAGCCGGCGCGGAAGACGCGCGGGCAGATCATGACCGCGCGAGCGCGGGGCAGCAGGTTGCGGGCGTCGTTGCCCTGCTGGCCGTCCAGAATGTCCTGCGCGGCGAGGGTGGCGCGATCGACAAGCTCCTGCTGGCCCATCTGCGTATCGGCGATAGCGGCGGCGGGGGCGAGGAGCAGGGCGGCGGTTAAAGCGAGACGTCCGTAAAAGCGCATCGGGACGTTCCTTTCACTAGAGAATCCAAGCGAATCTTATGGCACATTATGGCGTTAGTGAGGCAAGTTAACAAACGACTCGATGATCAGGCTGCGATATCAGCA
>Ga0116231_10010087_pt1 | contig 15455 bp, 10 predicted proteins | sample S1TSphgellanicum_2_FD_89695 | JGI IMG/M metagenome (GOLD analysis project Ga0116231, IMG submission 89695) | Host-associated microbial communities from peat moss isolated from Minnesota, USA - S1T2_Fd - Sphagnum magellanicum MG | ecosystem: Host-associated > Plants > Peat moss > Unclassified...
GGATTTTTCTCCCCTTCTCTTAAATTAACAAAAATGAAGAAACAAAATAAATAAAATAAAATAAGAAATGGGCAGAAAAATCTAAGGCTACGTATTTGCTTCTTTTTTTATCTTTTTTTTTGGGATTTGTTTTTTCGGAAAAATCTAAGGCTACGTATTTGCTTCTTTTTTTATCTTTTTTTTTTTGGATGACGTCTGGCCAGCAGCTCCGGGGAGCATTCACAACAACCGTGCAGGAGGAGAGGTTGCTTCCGGTCCGAAGTAAGTAACGGGGGGGGCGGCATGGGTGCATTATGCACCGGGTTCACACTAGTGTCACTAATGTCATATATGTTTTATCAAATTCAACCATATTGCCAAGTTCTATTTGTGGGTTCCAAGTTTACACAACTTGTTAATATCACTCATCACCAAATTCATCCATATGACAAAGTTGTACAATGTATTCCAATTCCAATGCCATCTGCATGGTCAATTGCAATCATGCCATAACTTCAACCATACATTCAATTTCACTTAAGCAATGAGTTTTGTTGTATTTTATTTAACTTCATTGATATGACCATATCATTTCTTGTTGTCATCCATTTCACCCATGTGATAACTTTTTTCCATGTCAAATTTCTCCATTTCCAATCCACATGGCCTAATTTCATTGACGTGGCAAGTTTCATTCATAGAGTTCAATTTCATCCACGTCCAATTTTCTCCATGTTACAAATCTCATCCATTTGGAAAGCTTGATATGTGTTATTAGATTTTATCAAATTTGATATTTTCATCTAGATGTGCATTTCATCTATATCTTTCAATATTTGATATCATCCAAATTTCAAATTACTTCAAATGCCTTGTTTCCTCATCCAATCTTGGTACACAATCCCATATGGATTCAATAAATTATTCAACGTATATGGCCTTGGCTAACCTCAACAATTTAATTTATTTTTTCCAGTTTATGTATTTCGTGGATTTACATATTGTTGGGAAAATACAATTTTACCAAACATTCATGGGAACCCAAAACAAATATGGGATATTATATGGTGGCAAAATACGAGGTTTCTTGGTTTGATTCACAATTCTATTTTTTTTTTCCAACATAAGGTGTTAAATTTCAGAACTTTCAGAATTTTTATGGACATTATACATCCACCTCCATTTAGCCACAATAAACATCAAAAGATCATTTAGAAATTGCAAACATAAACACGCATTATTTAATAAATGAAAACATAATAAAATTCACTCTAGAACAAGCTACTTATATGGAGTACATGAAAATATCCTCCATTTGATCTCCTTCATCTACAATATTTTGTTAGGAAGAATATATATGAAATCCAATTATATTATCCCCTTGGTCTACATTGGTGCCACTCACCCCAATTTAGCCCAATTTGGCCAACCCCCTTTGTTGAGAGTCCCATTTGCAACTTCCTCCAAATACTTATTTGCAAAATGGTCAACAAAGTCTCAGCAATGTGTTCCCTATCAATGAGAGCTGTAACATAATCCTTGTTTGGTAGGCCCTAAAGTTTAGCACATGACACACAATAACAAAAATGTATCATCACATAAGAGAGGAAGTAAAGTTTTTGTGACATTTTTCACAACAAAATAATTTGTATCAAGTACAACTTTTGCAATCTCCAAGCTCACTTTGTCTGGGTCACCCAAAATTCTTGCATTATTGATCTAGAATGGCAAGTGCAACATTAATATCTTATCAATTAATTTGTAGTTTTATGATTGAATCTTTTCTAGGTTCGTAGTCACCTACTCTAACTTACATGGGCTTCAGTTTTCACGAGCAAAGTTTGACTAATTTAATTTTGTTCAATCTCATAGAACGTTTTACTTACTATAGATGACAAAAGAAAAAAAAAGTTTGAAGAGTTTTTTTGTGCTTAAAATGTGCTCACAAGAATGTCAATGCTTCCATAAGTAGTGTGCAACCATTCTACAAGTGCATTGATGGACTCTTGCCTACCAAGGTCTAGATTATGGAAATGCATATTGTGAAACCTTTGTTTTTTCAAAGATTCAATGGCCTCTATACCATGAGTCACATCACGAGTTCTAAACACAACAGTAATACCCTCCTTGGCTAATTGGCGTACAATTGCCAAGCCTATTGCTTTGTTTGCTCTCATCACCACTACTACTATGTCCTTGGACCACCAGCTACAACAACCATTGCACAACTTTCAAGAGCATGCTTTCCCAAAGAGAGCACAAAACTAAGAATATCACATGCATGTACTATTTGAGATGATTATCAAAAGCACATCAAGATTCTAAGGTCCAATACAAAGAACAATTTGAGATGAATTGTGACCAAAGAATGGATTAAGCCAACCAAGCATACGAAGTGGAAGGATGCTCTTAAGTGTGTCTAAAGCAAAATAACATGGCCTGCAATCATGGTTTGCTCTTCCTTTTGAAGTAAAAAATTGCAAACATTTTTCACTACTTAAAACTTATTAAAAAATTTAAGTTTTCCCCTAGACAGCTACTGATTTGATCAAATTGGCACAAATAGAATATATGGTATCATCATTAAATGTGAATATCCTTGCTGCAATCATTTGGGTGAAAGATGATAAGAAAAAAAAGGCAAGGGAGATGAAAATTATATACTTAGATTTAGCTTCTTCCCCCATGTTGTTGTGTAGCTTTGGAACATTACAATTTACGTTATTTGCAATCGTATGTGGATATTGCTAAGGAGATTACAACTTCAATCTTGAATTTTGTCACATATATTGAGTAAATCCAACCCATTTCTTCTCTTCTCAAAGTGATTGGAGACCTCTTTCAAGTTTGGAATACTTGACTCAAAGTAATAATTTTTACCTTCACTCATTTGAATTCTTTAAAAAAATTAATTGTGAATTTTTAATTCATGATTCTCTCATCCATAATTATACATGTAAATTATTGTAAGTAGGGTTTCATTTTTTCGAAAATGTACAATTTATAAGGTTTTTTTCTATCACTATAATTATTTAGAGTTTTAATTAGTATATCACTACATTTGTTTAAGTTTTTGTATTGATTTATTTGGAATTGTGTTTGGATCTAGGTTGGGTAGCTTTGCAAGATGAATGATCATCTTGTTTCTTCAATTTAAAGGTATTTTCTTCTTCCAACCCCCACATTTTTTAATAATTGGAGAAGATTATGTGGTATCCATATGGGTCTCTTTTTATCCTAGTTTAAGAGTCACACATACATTAAGGGGCCTCAAATGCAGGTGTTGAATTCATGATTTAAATACGTATAATGGTTTTGTTATGGAATGTGGGTATTGCATGATGAAGTATTAGGGGTTACATGGGTCTCAAGGCTACATGCAAGTATTACAAGAGAAGAGTTTTAACTCCATATTGTATTTAGGGGTTGATTATGGGTATTACACCATTGGATCCCTCCTACAATGTAGATTTTATTTTATTGAATTGCATGTATTATATGCATGGGTCCCTTTTTTTGGTGTAAGTTTCATTTGATATGTAGGTATTGCATGGATGGGCTCCCTTTTCTAGTGTAGGTTGCATTTGATATGTAAGTATTGTATGGATGAGTCCTTTTTTCCAATGTAGGTTGCATTTGATATGTAGGTATTGCATTGATGGGCTCCCTTTTCTAGTGTAGGTTGCATTTGATATGCATGTATTGCATAGATGGGTTTTTTTTCCACTATAGGTTTTATTTGATATGTAGGTATTGCATGGATGGGTCCCCTTTCCAATGTAAAGTGTACTTTGTGACATGTAGGTATTGCATGGATGGGTCCTTTTTCTAATGTAAGATGTATTTTATGACTTGCAAGTATTACAAGGTTGGGTCCCATGTTTAATGTGGGTTTTAAGACTTAACATGTAGATATTATAGCTTGGGGATTCATATTTTTATAGTTGGTATTAACTAGGATGAAAATCTTGTAAACCTAGTAATAATAATTTAATGAAGGAGAAGGTAGTGCAGGTGCACTTTTCTTACAAGCATGGGTCGAATCCCCAAATCACAATTAATACAAGTCTAAAACCCAAAAAAATCCCCTTTTTCAAACATGGACTTGATGTGGATTCTTGGGGTGAGGCACACCGGGGTAAATAAGGCATCAATTAAAATTTCCTACATACCACATGCATGTGTGTTCAAATTCCTGGAAGGTGAACAAGGTGATGCAAAAACCCTGATGGAATGGAACATACACAAGAAGTTGGCCTCACAAAAGGATATCAAGAACCCATCAATAAAAAAACACCAAGGCCATACTTGGTATAAGATGACGTTCTTGTTTTATTATTTTGACATGTATTTCTTAAATACGTATGGCAATTATTGTTCATATGTTTTGTAGGTATGAATGTGCTTACAGTTCCAATGATCATTGCAATGACCCAAACCATGCGAGATCAATCGAGCAAGGATGTTTGGCCTCCTTTTCAATCAAATGATTGTACACATGACCCAAGGTGGCTGAGTTATGCTTTTACCACTAAACACACATTCGAGTGGATCAATAACTGGCACATGCTGGTCATCAAGATCCCGAATCATCAACTTGCATGTCACAATATGCTTATCAAATTTCTCAAGTTTTGAAAAATCACATTTAGACTCAATTGAATTTGGGCCACATAGCTAAACAAATTTATGACAAGCACAAAACTATATGGTGGGAGTGTTTCAACGCAGGGGAAGTTATGATGAGGGATGACTTCATTCGACTAAAAAACATTACATATTTGGATCATTAACATAAGCGAAGGAGTTGGTGTTTGCACAAAAACCCAACCATTTCAATTCAATCTTGGGCTTTAAGGCATCCCAAGAAAATATTTTTCATTTAAGAAGCGGCCCAAATGAATGGGATCCATGTCCCATTCAACTTAAACATCCAGACACCTACACAATGTCAAGTCATGCTTACATTTGGTCACAATGGAGTGATTTCCATGAATGCGACATTTGAGATGAATGATGTGAAATATCATTTGTTCACCTTGATGGGTTTTGATACCTATCATAGCAAAATCCCTTTAGCATGGGTCATTACAAATCGACAAATTGTGGATGATTTGGTGGAGTGGCTCAAAGCTTTGAAAGCAAAGATCTTCACTATCATGTTTGATTGGAAACCAAGTTGTTTCATTATTGATGACACCCCTCAAGGGTTGGGGGCATTGCGGTGAATACGAATCTTACATGATTGCTTATTTCTTCTTAATTATGTTTACTGAACAATGCATTTAATCAAATTATTTCCAAGATTTTTTATTCCCATGAAGGTTACAATGTACTTACTTATGTAGCAAATGTTAGTAGTTGGCGTGATTTGCATGTGCATACTTAGGACTGTTTGGGTTACATTCAAAAACATCCCCATCTTCCTTTGCGCACGGCATGTCTTAAAAACATGGTGGTTGTGAGCAATGGAGAAAATCAAGGATATTGAAGTTCAACAAGCAATTTTGCATGACATGCACAATGTGATGTTTATGTTTATTGAACCTGAAAAACAAATTGAGGCTTTCAAATAACAAGGGATAATTAAAGTCCTCCAAAGTTTTGAGCAACATGCTCCTAGTGACGCATGGATTAGTTATTTTTGGACCTATTACAACCAATTTGGTACATGTTCATAAATGTAATATGAGGTTTTTTATAACATGTTCATAGTTCCATAAGTTTTCCTCCCCCTTTAATGAATCCCATCATGTTCCATCCATCCAATGTAACATCAAATATTGCATTGGGCATTGTGTTTAAGGGTTATGGACGATTGGTTTTTGTTGTGTGCCACATTCCAACCAAGACACCCATTGAGTTTTACCATGGCACTTTAAAACATTGGTTTTCCTTTGAAACAATGGGTCTTCAAAGGCGTCGAATAGATTGGTTGACTTGGAGATTGACAACTATGGTTGCACGACATTACATGCACACATTTGAAATGAAGAAAAATTGGATTCATAAAAAATAAAATTGTGGAATGACTTGTGAAGGCAAATGTGGATAAGGCTACATTAATCCCATTCACCATGTGATAAAATCATCCATGGAACCTAATTCAACTTGGATTGTATGGAGTCAATGTTCTGCCCATGTGTCATACAAAGGTGATGCACCCATTTACCAAATATCCATCTTGCACATGTGAGTGGGCCATGAGTAGGAATCTTTACAAGCACCAAATTGTGATTATTCTAATGTCATAGATGTTACCCGAAAAGATGTCATTGAGTATTGTGGAACATGGTACAAATCTAATTGTGGTGGGTTACCTGCCATATTTGAGGACCCCAAACATATTCCTAATGGTTCAAATTCTAAAGATGATGGTTTTGCAGATGATCGTGATGAAGGGGTCATTGTTATAGGTGGGATCAAACCCATGGATGAAAGTCTTCCCCCTACAAATGATGGTGGTGCATGTGTTGAGCCAATAAGTTCAGTTACTTCTTTGGATAGAACATTTATTTGTTTATGTCACACCATGCAAGATATCACAAAGGAATGCTCCCTAGGAAGGGTGGCACTTTTAGACCGTGCTAACTCACTCCTTATAGTTGTTGCATTAGACATCTTAAACATTTGCTTCACAAAGGCGAATGAATCTTTACATTTGGGATTGCGGTTACATCGTGTAGATGATGGTGTAAGAAATTATGTACATAGGTCGAAGGATTGGCACAAAACCATGTTTTCACACAATTTTGCAAGAAAGAAAAAAACCCATAAATAAAAACCTAATTCTTTGCCTTTTATTCATCATTGATGTGTACATTAATCACTTCTCAATTTGTGTTTAAACCTCATGGTCAAATATATGCCAAATTTTATGAAAAATATTTTGTACATGATAATGCAATGTTACATTTCACCATTTAAACACTACAAATGTGAAACAAATGTTTTATATGGGTTCAATAATACTTGTGTGTGGGTATTACCTTATGCGAAACTAGCTTTTTAAGCTCAAAGTGCAGGTATTGCATACAAGTAACATTTGTACTATATATTGGAAAGACATTGTGCTAGTATTGCACCATAAAGAATGAAGATAAGGTTTCCCTACACAAGTATTGCACTATGAGGATTTATCTAGTGTGTATTAAGAATGCACCATGCAAGTAATGCAAAATTCACAACTAGAATTTAGGCCATTGAATGTAGCTATTGCCAATGGATCTTGAACCCAATGTATAAAAAGAAGACTAATGATAGATATTGCTATTACCATAGTGTAGGTTAACACCTTAATTGTGGGTATTGTAGGACCAAGGGATTTTTCTAGTTTAGATTAACCATGCATTATGGGGGTATTACACATGTCATAATACAAACTTATGTTATGTAATGCATATATTGCCAATGGAACTTATACCTAGTATATATAAGGAGGATTAAATGTAGCTTTTGTTATTCCTTCAATGTAGGTTAAGTCCCTTATTCTGGGTATTGTAGTCAAAGAATTTTTCCAGTTTGTACTAAATATGCAACATGAGGGCATTGCAAATGTCATAGTAGGAGGTTAGGCTTTTAATGTAAGCATTGACAATGGAACTTGTACCCAATGTATATATAAAGGACTATGTATAGGTCTTTCTATTAAAGCAATGTAGGTTAAATCTTTTATTGTGAGTATTGTTGTTAGATAATTTTTCCAATTTGTATTAAGTATGCAACATGGGGGTATTGGACATATTACAATATAACTTCAATATATATTGGGAATCTCATATGCAAATATTACATTTTGGGAGATATAATTGGTTCAGGCCACATTATGCGATTAAGGATTGTTTTAAGAATATTTTATATGCAGGTATCGTAGTACAAGAAGGGCCTTCCCTTGAAGTGAACCTTGGGTGTTTACACACTATAATGACTTTCTATGGATGTCATAATGACAAAAAAATTTATATTTGTAAAATAAAATAAAATTCATCAAAATAATAAAAAAAAGATTCATTCATATAAAGCTATCATAATCAACCTTCCAAGAATGAAAAAATCAAATCAAAATTGTGGATAGCTAATAAGTAATGGACTTTTGAATTTTCCCCACACTTTTGTCACACCTACAAAATTCATGGATATGGATTTTTATCTTAACAATGTATTAGTCTTATGTGTTTGAAACTTTGGGATATTGGTTGAACTATGTTTAAAGAACTAAAGATTTATTGAATAAATGGAATGTGATTTTAATTTATTATGTTATGGACTTTTTTAAATCCCAAAAATAATAATTATTTAAAAAACCATTTTAAGCATTTAAAAAAATATTTTGTGATATTTTGTGTATGTTTTATAACATCATGATTTGAAATTGGAAATGAGAAAAAAATTTACTTTCAATATTTTCTAAATATTTTTATTTCAAACCAATTTTCAACTGCACTAAAAAATGACTTTGAAAAGGGATTTTAATCTTCCAAAATTATGACACCTTAGTGTGTTTTCGTCCCTTATTCCTTACACCTTTAGTCATATGGAAGTTTTGTTTTTTGGGAGTTATTTCACAAGGTGTTCATTGAAATAATTATCATGTTAATGCATTAAAAAAAAATCTATTAAAATTAATATGTAGTGCGAGATTTTGAATATTTAATTATTATATTTATTTCTTCATTTGAATTAAAAGGATCTTAAAAACATAAAAAAAAAAAATGTTGCAACCCCACTTTGAAGGAGTTGTGAGGTCGCCATTCACACTCCCGAAAATGAGACTTGGGAGTCCTTCGGGACTCCCAAAAACTCAGAGCGTGATTGCAAAGGTCAAAACACCTGGCATTGAGGCGTTCTTTATACCGTTGAAAAGGTCTTGAAGTGTAGATGTCCAAAATGGCCTTGCATGAGCCATTTGGACATATGCAGCACAAGTTATGGTCAAAAGAAGGGCTGGAAGTCAAATTGGTAGTTTGACTCCCAACCACTAAAAGTCGAGAATCGACCTGATTCCGGTGCACGCAGGTGGAGTGCGACACACTGTTGGAAAGCTCTCGAAGAGAGCTATAATTTTGGTTTAGAACTCATCCCGATTTGAGTTCGGGGCGAGAAGTTATGAGCGTCCAAAGTCCCGGGAGTTCAAACTGGGACAATTTCGAGACTCCACTTTGGGAGTCCCGGGAAAAAGAGCCATTTGGATGCAAGTGCGGTGGAGAGCTGCAGAGAATACTATATGGGGGAAGGTGGTGGCTTCCCTCGAGTCTGGGCCATGGTGAGTCAAGTGAGTCCAAGTTAGCCCGTGGCTTGTCTAACACCAAAAGGGTGCAGAATGAGTTTTAACCAACTTGTTGGTAGGATTTGGATGCATGACCGTATAATTGAGTAAGCTTGTCCCTCTTCCTAGTCTATCCCGGAGCTTTCAGCACGCCCCTCTCACCCCCTTTAGTGCTAGAAGCTGGGAGCGTGCCCCGAGTCCCAGAAATTCCGCAATTTGAGTGACCTAGCCCCAACTTGGGGCTAATTTGGGACTTGGGAGTGCGCCATAAAATTTCTTCTTTAAGATTGCAACAAAAGTTTATAATAAATTACACTTTGTATGAAATCTAATGATCTCCTCGTCATAAAATCAAATTGAACCTTAATTATTTTTTAGTTTCCATATTCACATTTTTTTTGAATTACTTTTATTTCTACTTGAAAAATATAAATTGGATCTTCAAATATTTATAATAATTGTGATAAAGTTATCATGGAATTTTTCCATCTTTAAAAATACTTTTATTTTCGCTTAAAGAATAAGAAAGGGATTTTTGAATATTTATAACAATTGTGATAAAACCTATCATGGAATTTTTTCATTTTTTATTTGAAATATTGTTATTTCCACTTGAAGAATAGGAAAAAAGATTTTCAAATATTTATAACAACCCTGATAAAACCTATCATGGAGTTTTTCCATTTTTTATTTGAAATATTTTTATTCCTGCTTGAAGAAAAGGAAAAGGATTTAAAAATATTTATATCAATCGTGATAAGTAATTGCTATTTGGAAATGTTGCATTAAACATTAATTTCAATCTATTTAATTTTAATTATATTGGAAAATTTAGTCCAAAGAACAACACACCCAATGCACTATCATATATTAAAAAATACTAATAATTTTTTTTTAATAGATTGAAATTGATTTTTAGTGCAAGATTTCCAAGTATATATTATTTAAAAATGATAGTGGGTTGGGTGTGTCTTCCTTGAATCAATTTACATATATAACAAAATAAAACATAAATTGAAATTGATTTGCAGTGCAAGATTTCCAAAGAATATTTACTTAAATATGGTAGTGCATTGGGCATGTCATTCCTTGGAATATTTTTTCCAATATAAAAAAATTAAATAGACTGAAATTGATATTTAAAGCAAGATTTTAAATATTTAATCCACAATTTCAAATTAGTAATATATAAAACATGGTAGTGTGTTGGGTGTGTTAATCCTTGGATTATTTTTTTAATAAATTAAAATTCACAAATTTGGAATTAGTAATTATTCATGTAGTTCCTAAAATAAGTTTCCATATATAACAAAAGAAATTCATAGCTTGAGATGTCCAAAATTTGAACTTCAGTGCGAGATGTCCAAAATTTAGTTTTAATTTTCAATCCTATATTTTCATTAAAAAAATTCTAAAGGCATTCCAAATACAAATTTATAACAAATCCATGACATGTTTTATCATAGTTGTTGTAAATATTTATATTTTTCAACCATAAATAGAAGTATTTAAAATAAAAAATAAAATAATTCCATGATAGATTTGATCACGGTTGTTAAAAAAATTGAAAATCCCTTTCTTATTCTTCAAGTGGAAATAATAGTATTAAGAAAAATTAGACATATACCATGATAGGTTTTATCACAATTGTTATAAACATTTGAAAATCCTTTATATATTTTTCAAGCATAAATAAAAGTATTCCAAATAATAAATATGTGAATATGGAAATTAAAAAATCTCCCATTCAAAATCAATATGAATATATGTAATTTCTAATTCAAATTCAAGATTTTAATTTTAAAAAATCTAACATTCAAATTCAATGTGAATATTTGTACTTGTAATTGCAAGCTTCAATTTTTAAGGTGAATCCCCATTGCACATAAATTTTAGGGTTTGATTTGATTTTATGAGGAAGACATCATTAGATTTCATACCAAGTGCAATTTATTAAAAAATTGTTGTTATAGTCTTAAAGAAGAGTTATTCAGCTTTTTGTATTTTTTGAATCCTTTTAATTCAAATGAAGGATCAAATATAATAATTAAATATTCAAAGTCTCAAGCCGAATATCAATATTAATATCTTTAATTTGTTTAATTCATTAATGGTAATTATTTCAATGAACACCTTGTGTGATATGTAAAATGGACAAAACAACATTGATCCCACTCACCTTTGGCCACATAATGCAACTTGACCTAATTATAACTACCAAAACACAATACTTGCATATGGTTAGGGTATAAAAAAACATGGTTCACTTAAAGGAAGGGCCACTCTTGCATTGTAATATCTACATAAAAGATTTCAAAAAAATGACCTCGGGCCACATAATGCAGCCTAAACCAATTATGCCTCACAAAATGCAATACGTACATTTGGTATATATGTAAATAACATGGTTCATTTGAAGGCATGGACCCATTTGAACTACAATACTTGTATGACCTTTTATTTGTTTTATGGCAAGCTCAGTGATGTAAAGATTGACCCTAGATGGTGGGCATGGAAGTTTGATATGCCCTTTCTACATCATTCTATGAAGGAGGGCTACAATTTGTTATGCCAAAATTCTCTTTTATTCGGAAGCATTCCAAACAAACATACTTCACCCTTCCCTTTAGGGTTCAAAAATGTATTGATCAAACAAAATTTGGCACAAGAATAGGGCAAGGCAAGATGCAAGTTTCATGTAACTTATAATTCCCAAAGCTATTGTAGTGAATTCATGGAAAACCATATTAATCAAGGAATTGACAATAGGTATTTATCAAGCATGTGATGTTAAAATCCTTGAAATGATCACCCATTGTTTCTTTGAATGGGCAAAAATTGCATGGATTCAGCAATCACTATCCTCTATAAGTTGGCCTTGATCAAATTAGGATGAGAACCTCAGACTTTGCATAAATGCCTATTCCACAAGAAGACTCCCAAGAAGATTTTGCAAATTTACCTTTGCATGGACCAATGTTGGGTGATTATTAACTTACTATCCCCAATATTTGTTGAACTAATGAGCTAACAATTGGGAACATGGATTTATGTTTCCTCAACCATTCCAAACAGCATTTGATGTCTTTTGCATCCACATGGTACCTTTGAAATATCAACAATTCTTGAATAACAATCTCCTTTGTAGGTGTTTGCTATCATTTCAAAGATCTCCAAATCAATATTTTCATCATTTTTTTTTCATCAACAAAAGAACTTTTTTAGCCTTAGACAATGGATGTAAATGATGATAAGACTTCAAGAACATAGGATACAACGATCTCCTATCATAATATTTAGCTATGACCACCCCTTGCTCACATCCAATTAAAAAAAATTAAATATAAAACTCTTGAATTTCGAATCTAATGTTAAGGATAACATATTGTGAGTTCTCATCATATTTTGTCAAAAAAAAAAGACAGGAAAGAACCAATGACCTCACAAATTTCCTTCTTTATGTGAGGGTAAAGCTGTGAAGCTTCATTTCACCTTAGCTTGCCCCTCTACATGTCAATGGTTCTTCTCTGTTCAGTTTTGGAATTTTGCAATTTAGAAAGAATCCAATAGACAACTGCCCCAAGAAAGAACCCAACAAACCAAGCATTGTTGTAGAGGACAGAAAACACTAATGGCACTTCCCTCACAACTCCAACCATAGCAAGAAACCCAGGAACATTCGGTAGGATTCCAGCAACAAGGGCAACCATAGCTGAGAGATGAAACCCATTTGTGTACCAATATAGTTCTTTCTCATCCCTTGAGTAAAGAGCATCAATGTCGAGTGCTCGACCCCTGACCGAATAGTATTCCACCAACATTATACCACCCACTGGACCCAGTAATGCTGAGCAGCCAATCAACCATGTGTAAATAAAGCCTTGACTCGACTGCATTAACCGCCATGGTGAAAGCAAAATCCCCAAAACTGCTGTGAGAATACCCCCTCCTTTGAAGGAAAAAACTCTCGGGTTCAAATTCACCAAAGAATTGGCACTGCCAACCACATTTGCAGTGATATTAACTGCCAAGGTGGATAGAAGAACACCAAACAAAGATAAGAGAGTGGCCAAGAAGCCACCAATTAAACTCAGCACTTCAATTGGGTCTGAGACTGGATGTCCAAATATGACGACTGTCGCAGATGTAACAGCAACTCCTATGAACGTGAATGCGGCCATGGACAGTGGGAGACCAATTGCTTGACCTACAAACTGATCTGCTTGGCTTTTGGAATACCTTGTAATATCTGCATTTGGGGTTAGAGAGAAACTCACACTGTGAGTGCTCAAATCATGATGTGAGCACAGCTGACTTTCTTGTTATGACAGTATGAGTTGCTGCTGACAAGAAACAATTTTTTTTTGTACATACAAAATGATGAAAAACAGTGAGGAAAACATATCAGCCACCAATTCTTTGAAGAGGAGAGGTCATGGTCATAATAATGAGGTACCTGGAATGTTGAGAGTGAGGCCAACCCAATATCCAACATTGGCTGTCAATGCGGGGAAAAACACTTGCCAAAATTGGCCAGCTTTAGCGCCTCCGGGTACAAATTGTGAGGGAGCTGATAATATAGGTCCAAATCCACCTGCTTTTGTATATGCCCAAGCAAGCAGTGTGGCAGACAAAACAATCAAAATTGGTGCACTGTACCTTTCCAACTCCTTGATGCTTGCAATCCCATTCCATATGAATCCTAACTGCACCCCCACACACACACACAAACACACACACAATTCAAGTTTCATTCTTGTTTCAAAACAACAACAATTTACAATAAACAAGACCAATTCTTTTCTGTCAAGGTGGTGTTGGAATTTGTGTTTTCAACTTTGCATTCAATAATTTTCCCAGTAAAGATTTGAAGAACAGGAGGAGGGGCTTCTTTCTAACAGACAATGAAATGAGCATATACATGACTTTGATCAAGAAAACCATGGGATTTGGTACTGACTTTTGTGAGGGGCAGGTATTTTACACGTAACTAGACATTGAGCAATGAATGGGTAACAAGCACATCAGAAAACAGATGAGCAGAAAAACAAAGAGCTACCAAGTATGTCTGCTATCATCCCCATTTCCATATGATCCTGAACTGCACTACATTCCATGTTTGAGTCTCCAAAACCTTCAGAATTGCAACAAAAGAGACTCAATCCTTTCTCTTCTCAAGCTGGGGTACTTTCAATTGCCTTCTGTTTGCATTCAACAATCTGCAATAAGAGGATTTGAAAGAAGAGCTGAATCCTCCAACAGACAAGGAATACTTGTGCATATGAAATCAATCAATAAAAATCCATGTGTGGATTATTAGGTAGAAAACTTTGGTGAATTTGGCACTTAATTACAACAGCTCAACTCGACATGCAATTGATTAACAAGCTCATCAAGAAAAAGACACAACAATAAATCTGAACATAACACCAATAATGGATGTGTGCAATTGTAACCCTATAAGAGTCACGCACAGTGTCATCAGACCATCTCCTCCATCACAAGTCTGTTGTAGCAGTGACGAATGAGCTGCCATGACTACTACTACCCACTGACTTCATCAGCTCCTAACTGATTGACTGACTGATGGTGAGTTGTAGATTAAGTATACAAGAATCTACAGCCTGAAATCTGGGCAACCCATTATACAAACATCCACATTCTTGAGACATTTCCAGAATCAATGGGAAGAAGAAGAAGGCCGAGTCATGGAAGCCATGGAAAGAATCTGATCTTTGAAGAGTCAGTCATGGAAGGAACGGGTCAAACAAAAAAGATTCAGTCATGGAAGGAATGTGAAGAAGAAGACCAAGTCGTGGAAGAAATGGGAAGAAGAAGAAGACTCTCACATTCATGGTGAAGTGATGGGAAAAAAACAAGAAACAACATGTGGGTACCTGTAGCAACCAGCAGAGCAAGAAGGAGGCGAATTCAGGTGCACTGATGCCAAGCCATGGAAGGAGTGGCCATGGAGATTGAGCATGAGGATGTACAACAAGAAGAGTGTTGAGGAGCTGAAAGATGGCTTGACCACCGATCCAAGTCTGAATTCCAAACCAGCCACAACAGATGAAAGAACGCAAGAGAGAGGGCACATTGGCACCACGGATGCCGAAGGAAGCTCTTGCAATGACAGGAAACGGAATGCCGAATTTGGTGCCAGCATGAGCACTCAACACCATGGGGATGAGCACAATCACATTGGCAAGCA
>Ga0116231_10010088_pt1 | contig 15455 bp, 12 predicted proteins | sample S1TSphgellanicum_2_FD_89695 | JGI IMG/M metagenome (GOLD analysis project Ga0116231, IMG submission 89695) | Host-associated microbial communities from peat moss isolated from Minnesota, USA - S1T2_Fd - Sphagnum magellanicum MG | ecosystem: Host-associated > Plants > Peat moss > Unclassified...
AAATTTTGAAAATTAGGGTTTTTTATTTTTTATTTTTTTAATCTTTATTAAAAAAATATTTTTCATGTTAAAAAAATGGAAAAATCTCCCTCCCCCAAAAAATTATTTTAAAAAAAAAAAAAAAAACTGTCTGGAACATGATGTATCATTTTCTTTTTGGAATAGTGCACTTGTATGGTGTACTCAATAAAAGAAGAGGGGGAAAGAATTTTGGAGGGTGGGCAATACATGTTGTGTACCCAAGAAAACAATAGAGGAAAAGGAAAAGAGAACAAGGGTTGGTCATCCTCATGTTCAAAGTCTCCACTGCAACCATTTCCTCCCATCAGGGATTTTGTATTTCAATGGTCAAAGGGGCCCTGGCAACAGCGTTGGCCATTGGGACCCCCCCCCTTGTATTGAATTGTGCCAAGGTCTGATACAACTTTGAAATCCCAGCTTTAAGATTTCACTTCATGTCATTCTGATATTGAGGTAACATGAATCATGCTTACCATCTGGTAGCTTAACCATTGAGTTACTATGATTTGTGTGTTTTGGGGATAATGTTCAATTCGAGAATTTTATTTAGAAAGAAACTGCAAATCGATCACGGCAGACATTGCCCAAGCATATACTATTTTGGGATAGTAACAGGTTTGTATAGAAGGATTTATGTAAGCTTGACTATGGAAGGTGTCCCAAAAACTTGAGTGAATCTCTATGGTCGCACTACACATTTGTTACAATCATTTCAGTGCATTTAAGTTAGTTCAACCGATGTATAGAATATTATCTACTCTTCCAGTTTTACTACAGACTACGTCTTTTGCACAGTAATTTTTGATCCAATATTTAGTCAAATTGAACATTGGACAACTCTCCTTTTCCATCAGAAATGACCAATCATTTGTGACATGAATTTGCTAATTAGTCAAAGTGTTTTCACTAAAGAAAGAGTGCAAACTCATCAACATTGTTGTTTGTAAGATCAATAAAACACCAAAAGGAACATGCCAATGCATTCAGTAAGAACAGGCCAATTCATTCAGTCAAAACATACCAACTCACACAAATTGCAGCAAAACAAAAACCCAGAACAGCATTAGTGCAAAACCCGTTCATAATTTTCCTGTCAATCAATTAGAGAGCTTGAAGATTGTGAACCTGATGATGCTCAATGACACATTTTATGTTTCTCTTGCTGATCAGCTTTCCTTAACAAGGAAGAAGCAAAGTATGTATGTGAACATCCCTCCCTTTGTGCACTTCTGTCATCTTTTCATTCCTGCATTTTGCTTTTCTCTGCAGAATCCACTCGCAGATTTCCTCCTCTACAGATTTTCCTATGTAATTCTGAGGTTTTTGGATCAGCTCAATTCCTGCAAAATAAGAGCCTGTAAGCCTGCCATGAAAGGTACTTCCAGTGAGTAGCACAACCAGGAGAACTTGTTAATACGGCCATATAGTCCATGCATTTGTGCAACAACAAATTTCAGTGAAAGTTTGTCATTAGGGTTTGAAGAAATCACCATGGATCAAGCTGGATCATGTGCTGCAAGTGTGCAACAACAAATTTCAGTGAAAGTTTGTCATTAGGGTTTGAAGAAATCACCATGGATCAAGCTGAATCATGTGCTGCAAGTGTGCAAAGATGATGATCATAAGCAGTGGCTGTGAAGAAGCAAAACTGGACTCTCATCATTATGTAATTGAATTGTGACACATTACACAAACATCAAAGTAATGTCAAACTGTAAATTTTTAATGTGTTATATATGCCACGATAAACACCGCATATTGTACATTGTAATAAGTAGTCTTGGATGGAGAAATACTGATGGAGGCCTAAATACCCATACTGATTGAGTGGACCTGTTCTAATGGATGAAACCACAAAGTTTATCTCACACATGTGTCATGTGCTGTGACCTATTCTTATGTGAGAAAAACCACAATCTGTTGAAGTTTAAGAGGAGCAAAGAGAAATCAACCAAAAGGTTGCCTTAACAAATTCTCGTTCTGCTCGATCGGAGGTTTGCAACAAATTGCATGATGATCAAGATCTCATCATGATTGATCTCTTTGTTGTCTGGCAAGTAAGTATGAATGGGATTCATTCTGAGTAAGAGTTTGTGGGACTTATTCTTCTCTGCTCTGGATTCCTAGTTTCATTGGCAAACAAGAAGAGGAATCTTGGTTAGGTTTTCGTTCTGAATCTCCGGAATCTCTGACCATGATTCATACCTAAACAACAGTAGCTAGTGTTGGCGAGGTTGTCGTTCCCACTTGTCCGTCCGTTTGTCCGTCCGTCGATCGCTCTTCTGATGGAGGTAGGTTGCTGTTGCTGAATTTTGGGAAAGGGTTTGGAGAGCTTGGATTCGAACAGCACGCGGAAGGTAGATCAAGAAAGGAGAAGAAGATGGGTTCTTCGGAAGAGGTTTCGCTGAGTTCTCAAGTGACGGTGGCATTAGCACTGTCGATGGTGGGAGGATTGAGCACAGCACTAGGAGGTCTTGTGGTGGTGTTGCAACCCACTCCCAATTTGAAGAGGCTTGGGTTGATGCAAGGGCTTGCAGCAGGGTTGATGTTCTCCATCTCTTTTCTGGATCTAATGCACAATGCCATCAACGCAATAGGATTTGCAAGGGCAAATCTGTGGTTCTTTGGAGGTGTGTTGCTATTTGCTGGCATTGTAACCCTGATTCCTGAGCCATCTCTATCCCCTTCACAGAATGCAGCCGTGGATGCTGTGGGAAAAGGCAACAGCAACAAGAAAGGAAAGCAATCAAGCATCTTGACACGGCAACGACGCCGTCAGGTGATGATGAGTGGGATTGTAACAGCAGTCGGGATTGGCCTGCACAATTTCCCTGAAGGAATTGCCGTTTTTCTTGGCTCCATCAAGGGATTACGTGTTGGTATTAGCCTTGCACTTGCCATAGCTCTTCACAATATTCCAGAAGGAGTTGCAGTTGCATTGCCCATCTATTTCGCCACTGAAAGCCGATGGAAAGCTTTCCAGCTTGCAGCTGTTTCAGGTTTGGCTGAGCCTCTGGGTGTGATTCTTGTTGCCCTTTTGTTTCCTCGAAGCTTGTCAGCAGATGTTCTTGAAGGCATGCTTGCAGGTGTTGGTGGCATTATGGCATTCCTGACATTGCATGAGATGATTCCATTAGCTTTTGAGTATGCAGGCCATCGCCAAGCAGTTGCCTCTATTTTTGTGGGCATGGTTCTCATGTCCATAAGTCTGTATTTGTTGGAATTGTCTGTGCCACACAGCATGATTTGAATCTCAAATGACACCTCTGCTGATGTTGAGAATCATGTACATAATTCCAAAGCTTGCACTTGCAGTTTGCCAAAATTATGGTTGTGATTTCTATGCATCATAGTTGCTGGCTTTTGTGGCCACATGTATTCTTCTCAAATGCAGGCATTACAGTTACAACTCAAGCATCTTCTTGCCTTCTTCCCCTTTCCTATTTGTCTGTGATTCATTTTGTGAGATGGCATTCCAGCTACATCTATTGCATCTTGTTGCCATCTCAGCTTGCCTATGTCAGTGTCATGAGAGAGCGTTACAGCTTCACCAAAATCATCTTCTTGCCTTATTCCCTTTCCTATTTCTCTGTTTTTCTGCAGTGTATTGTGGGAGGAGGCAATACAGCTACATCTAATGCATCTTGCCTTCTCCACTGCTGCCATTTGTCTATTTTTCAGCAATGTGTTGTAAGAGGAGGCATTTCAGCTACGTTTAATGCTTCTTATTTTCTGCAATGTGAGTTGTGAGAGACTGTGACAAATGCATCTTCTTGCCTTCTTCCCTTTCACATGAAACAATGTTCATGCCTTGTAGAACATGGACAAAGTTCTTTCTGACGAACTATCAAGATGCAGGAGTAAGAGGTGCTTCAAACCTGCAGCTCTAGAAGACACATTTGCTGTGAAATGACATGCATGTACTTGAGAATCTCCAACAGACTGCCTGCTGAATGCAAGGTGCTTCAGTTAATGGTGACCAAAGTAAGAACAAAATAGAACCAATGTTGGCCCCATGGTCTCTTACTGTCAAGCTGCAAGAATTGATACACAAGACAAAGAAAATGGAGCAGACAGTTCTCAAATGTATTTAAGGCAAATCCTGCAATCTGGTTCCGAGGTGGGAGCTGTTTACCAACTTTATGATTATCAAACATTTAATGGTCCCCCATTGTATCTGGTATACTGAATAAGCATATATGTTTTTGTTCACCTTTTCTTGTAAGTAAGAGAAGAGATCATGACTGTACTGCCAGTCGTTGTAAGTGGTCAATAAACACTTGCAAGCTCACATCATCAGTGAAAATAACCTCTGAGTTTCCCCCATACTGATCAGTGTTGTGTGTCACAGAAGGGTTAAGCTTAGCCAAAAGGAAACGTGCTTGACTACCATGCTGGTCACACTCCACAAGCCTGGGTAGAGGAATACGCTCTGACAACAGTGCTTCTGCATCTGCTTTTGGGGCTTCCAAAAGCTTCCTGAAATTTTCATGTTGTGGGTCATTTTGGTAGCCCAACTTTCGCCACTGTGCAATTGTGGAGCCATAGTGTACCACCACATAGAAGTAAGAATCAAACACAAGAATCCGGTCAGGTCCAATGGAGCTGACATCCAGCAGCACTGGGACAGGAGGTCCATCAAATGAGTAGTTGAAGAGGGTGGGCTGGATCATGATCAATGAACCAACCACAGCTTCTCTGTTCAGCATTAGTCTGTAGAAGGCTGTCTCATCAGGAGTGTTGTTGAATACCTGATGCAAAATCAGCAAGTGAGTTCCAACTAGAGAAGATAAAGAACAATGGTGCATTCATTCTTTGATGTATGAGAACAAGAATGATGACACATTGTTGTGTCTCTTTTCTGCCTGAAGGCTACTGATTTCAAAGTCAGGGTCTACAGCTACAGCAGTGTACCTGGAGGAACTGTGAGCGACGAAGGTGGAACATGAACTGGGGATAGAGGGAGAAATTGGAGGAGAGACGGAATGATGCAGGATCCTCCTTTTGGTAGTCTCCAAACTTGGATGCCACTCGAATGAGCATTCGATCCAACCATCTTAGAATATCAAACACTTCCTCATGCTCTGTCTTGTACACAGCAAGGCGTGCCATGACAACAGCAGCAGCTTCTTGATCAAAACCAGCAGCAAGGTCTTGGACTTGACCACCGTCACACCACCTCCTCGCAATGGTGCACACACGTAACCGTGTTTGACCACTGCCATGTTGGTACTGAGTCACAAACTGGATGAAGAATGCAGTGCCAGCAGGTATTGGATTGGAGTGTGCATTTACCACTTCAAAGTAGAAAGCGATAGCTGTCTTGCTGTTCAATGTACATAGTTTCCATGCACTAGTGCCCCCAATCCCAATCTCAGTCTCACTCACAGACACACCTGCACATTCCCCATCTCAGTAAGGGCAGAAGATACTACTACTCAACATCTAACATCTTGTTTACCCATGGAAAAATGTCAGCCTCAATATCTGCTGATGTGAACAATAGCAGCTGAAAAAGTTCAGCAGAAACATATGCAAACGGAACCATGAAACTTCATGAACCCAAACCCGAATTGAACAAGGGAATGCAGGGAACCCAACATACCTTTTTTATGCAATGAACTGCAGGGCCCAATTGCACCACAAACCTTGACTTCACGTGTTGTCATGACTTCAACAGAAGCATTGAAGAACATCTTCAGGTGTCCTTCTTCATCCCTCATAAAAAGCTTTTGCAAGGATTTCTTGAACTGATCTGAGTCAAAAGTCTCTGCCATCACCAATATCCCCCCAGTACTCTCCACAGCTATCTTGGCCTCTGCAAGGCCTACCTGCATGATTCACAGCAACGTAAGTCTAAAACTCTCAAAATACCTCAGAGATAAATATGTTCTTCTCACTACACTGTTTTGCTCCTGATCTGAAAGAAAACAAGTCTTTAAACCACAGCAGTCTGTCGCTCTAAAAATTATCTCATTGGGCCAGAACTCTGAACTGCCTTGATGCTTTTGATTGCAAATCCACCAACCATGAGGCAGAAGCTAGGATCATCCTACAAAGTTCTTGAGCACATGCAGATGCTGACACCAAGAAGAGGATGGTCAAATACTTAATAACATCTCCATCTTTGCCCAGACCAGAGAAACACAAGAGTATTCTATTAACAGCCATCTGAAATTGCAAATCTGGATCCAGAAAATTTCAACCGGTGGTTTAACTGACAAAACAGAGGAACAAGTATTTTTGGAGACAAATGAAGGAGAAGAGTAGTGCACCTGATCAAGAGAACAAGCAAAAATGTCCAGCACATGACTATTTGCTACCATTTGTGATGACAATTGGGTGTAGAACTTGCAAGCCTTTTTGTGATGGGGGGCACGGTCATTCACCAAGTCCTGATGTGTGCGAATGCTTTTACCCATATCAGTGTCCACAATGAGACCTGGTCCCACAGTTGTGGGCCCTGCAACAAATAGCATGACGCGTGATCCTACATTTGGCAGACAACCCTCCATCAAGCCTGCTGCCACTGCTAGTGCTGCACCAGTTGCACGCTGTGGCCGGTGGCCTGGCTCCACACTGAAACTGTTGGGTTGAAGCTCATCAAGCGCATTGATCAAGCTGAACTCAAATTCCGAAACTGGTGCTAAGAACCGCCCCAAGCCTCCGCCCCTTCCTGAGCCTGGGCCACCTCCTCCTCTCACTTGTTTATTCACCAAGCCCAGATATTCCTGGACCTGAAATATGGCAACTCCCCTTCCATAAGATGTCAGATGCAACACCACTATACCACATCAACAAAGACCCCAGAGATATGACAACTGCCCTTCCATGAGATGTCAGATGCAACACTGCTATACTGTGTCAACCCTCTCCCTCCAGAAGCATAACAAGAAAGTTGTCAAACTCTTTCAAGATTAGGCAGGAAAATACAATTCCAAATAGAGTAGAGCAAGAGGAGGAAAAACGAAAAAAACCTAACCTGTTGTGGAGAGACTGCCTTGTCACCACGAAACACATAAGACTTGGGGCAATCTGCATAACCTAACTCATGCACCTGCGGAGGAAGCAGTGCAAAAAAAATCATACACATTCACAAACACAAGCTTTTTCTTCTGCACATGAAATTAACTACTACTCCTAGAGCCACCAGTGATGTAATCAGCTACCATTCAATGAGGGTGCTCAAGAAGATCTTTGAATTGCAGAATGATGATGATGCTCGAAAAGAGCTCAAAGTTGTGTTATGATGAAGATGCTCAAGAAGAGCTTGGGTTTGTGGAATGATGATAATGCTCCAGAAGAGCTTGAAATGGTGGAATGATGATGATGCTGCTCAGAAGAGCTTGGGATTGTGGGCTTTGATAGGTACCAAGCTCTATCTAATTGTGATGTGAACAAAAGAGCTAATTGCCGAGCTTTCTCTGTACTGCCCTAATCCTGCCAATTCCCTCCCCACCATTGACAAGATGGAGCTCACCTGCACCATGGTGCCATAAGAAACAAGTCCCACTAGTGCAGTCTCTGGCATTGTTCCCAACAGCTGCTTGATTGCATTCTTCAAGCCCGCCAGATCTTCCTCCGTCACACATGTATCCACCACAAACAGAAACCCTGGAGGTGTTGTACCCCCAAACATTCCAAATCCTCCTCCTGCTGCTGCTGCCATTCTCCCTGATGGACTCATGTAGCCTCCTCCTCCTCCGCCTTGTGACGACACCAAGTACTCTACCACGCCGCTGTTGGGAAAGAGTTCCCGCGGCATGTTGGTGGCACTCATCCCATTGTAACTTGGTGGGAAGTGGTTTCTCTGAAAGCAGAACTGGCAAACCCAAATCCTGGCATCCAAATCGATCCTGCAATACGGATTCAACACGCCTCTGCATCCCTTGCACAGGATCGGCTCGTATGGCAACAGCGGCACCTCTGGTAGCGCAGCCACGGGGTTGCAGATCACCCCAAATGGCACAACCATCCTGGTCGCCTCTATTCTTGAGCTTGGCCACGCATTCCATGCCAATCTCACTCCCTCCCCCGCCTCCACCTCATTGAAATCCATCACTCAAATACCCACAACGACAACAATCACAACAACAACAAATCCTTTCAAGAAAGCAACAGCCAAATCCAAAACCCTAATCCTTCAACAAGCTGAAATACCTATGGACACGCACGAAGAACAGAAGAGAATAAATTTAGGGTGCAGCAGCAAGCCCTGGAAGCCCTTCCTCTCCTTCCAACGTCAAGCCCGTGGGGGTTGGGGGGGGAGGGCATGAATGCCGCACACCCTAAAGTAGCAAAGGGGTCGTCATTAGATGGTTTTCTGTTTTCTCCTTCCCGTGTGCTGAAGGGAGTGGGCCCTTTTGCCGCTTAAGCTGGGGAGATGCTCGAGATGCCACTGCACTTCTTGGGGGTCCAGGAATCGACAATTGTAAAGATGGTTGATGACTGATGACGATGAAGAAGACGATGGTGCGTACACATAGAGATCGGAATGATGAGGAAATCTTTTTAAGGTGTCTTGTCTTGTGGTCTTGCGGATTTGGTGTTTTTTCTCAGCGTGTCGTCCTCATGCTCTTCTGTAGGATGTGGGACGGTAGCTTAGGTTCTTCACTGGGCCATCATCCATCATCATTCTTTCAAAGAGTTTCTCTTCTGGGATCTATCCTATGTGCCCAAAACCCTAGGGTTTGGGGACAGCTGGATTTGGATTCTCTTCTGTAATATAAGTGTTGAAGAAAGGAGACTTTGTCTCTGTGTGTTGTTGTTTTTTGCAAGGCTCTCTTGGGTGCAGCAGGATGCATTGGTAGCTGGAAAGGTAGAGAATTTTGTAGCTGGAAAATTTGTCTTTAGAAGACCATGAAACCCAATGAATTGAGTGCTCCCCTTCAGACCAGTTTTACAGCTGAAGAAATCAGTCAGACTAATTATTCAGCGTATTGTGTGATGTGGAAAATCCTCACAGCATCTTCATTCATTAGGAGTTGTTGCTCCTGGATCTCTGACTGATGATAGATTCAGATCACTGTTTGTTATGTGATCCAGTCCAGAGGAATTTGACTGGCAGGCCCTAGTTTCTCAATGCTACCTGTGTGGTGTAGTTGTCAATCATTGCAACTTTTAGGGAATGATAGTCTGTTGCAAAAGTCAGTTTTGAAGGGGAAGGAAGAAGGCCAATCAGCACTGGACATTCCTGAGGTTGGAAAAGCAGACTTTGGTGGAGCAGCCCATACTGTCAACAGATCTAGAACTGGAAGCAGTGATGCACAACTTCTCTTGTAGGTACACATTGCCGGTTGATCTTTGCTTCTGGAATTTGAGTTTCGATCCTTTGCATAGGTTTGATAGGCTTAACAGCACTGGATTGATCAGATGGTAAGACCAAAGAAGTGTAAGCAGAGAGGATTTGTACAGTGCTTGCTAAAATACCCTTCTGTCCATGAATGGTTTGCAGCCACTGTTCTGCAAAGCACAAGCCAAGCCTGTTGCTTTAAAGAACAAGTGCTCTGGATGTTGATCTGAGTCATGACTTTCCTGACCCAGGTATGGAAGTCTTGTCATAATGAAATGTTTCATGTGGCCTGAAAGTTTCATACAGCAATTGTGCACTTTGTGCTGTCTAGTTTGCCTTTCAAATGGGTGTTAGAATCACTTATATGATGAATCTTTGTTCATTAAACAAAAGGATCCAAATCATTCATAACACAAGGTTAAGGTCGATGTGACTGGGTTTTATGGATTTCTGTACTTATCTTTTTCTGCACCTGTATGAGACAGTTACATACTTCATGAGTGCTGCAGCATTGTCTAACATAGAAGTTAACAGTCAAATAGTAGGTGACAATCCATGTGGGAAGTGCAATGGTGACTGGAGGGAAGGCTTGGAGGGTTGAATCTCAGAGACAATGGGTTAAGTGGTAGAGAGAGGGGCTTGAATGGGTTCTAAGTTTGTGTGTCTGTGCACTTTCCAGAGTGCCAGTCAGGTGGACTGGTGTTGCCTAACCATACAGAGCACCTACATCCATACACATACAGTTTTTTCTTCAAATTGATAATGAGGAGTTGTGACAGCCTGAAACACATGCCATGATGCGTTGGATTTGCAGTATTGGCTTCACATTGTCTGCAAAGCCTGCATGAGGCCAACTTATGTGGATAAAGTGACCAACACTTTGAACTGATCTAAAAGAAAATAGAGAGTTCAGAGTTCTTACTTGCAAAAGGTCAAAGTCTGTGGAACCAGTCACTTCTGCAGTCATAAGTTTGAGCTTCAGAACTCAGTGTTGAGATGCAGGGTGCCTTAGTGGTGAACTACCCATGTGATGGTTCCCTGGTGCCAGACATGTTTTTTAGCCAAGTTTTTCTCTGGTTCTTTCACATGAAAGGTACTAGCTGTTTCTTTGCATGAGTTTTTGCTAGAAGAATAGTGCTGAGCATTCTAGGACATATAAATGGGTTAAGCATATAATACCAGTCCTGCACACCTCTGTAGAGCATTGGTGTAGTTTTTCTACTGAACCTCAAGCATGAGAGTCTTGGTCAATCCTTGAATCTTTGACCTAAGTAGGTTGATTCGACCCATGTAGGTGCCAACTATATGGAGGTATGTGGACTGGAATTATCTGCATGGAAAATGCTTTGAACTTGCCTTGGGGATCAGTGAAGAGAAGTGCCCCCCTGCTCTTGTTAACACTCTAGCTTGAGAACAATAGTGTTCTGACCTGCTTTAGCTAGGAGTCTTGTAGTTGTGATGATCATGGGAATAGTTCTGAGCAGTCAACATTTATTGATCCTTATTGGTTCAGTTCTTGTAATGTCTGCAACTCTGAAGGTTTCTTCTTGTAACAGCATTGATTTGGATTTAGTTCTGCCCACAAAACTATTAGTGTTGCTTTCAAATCCATGCAGATTTTGGAGATTTGGAAATGACACCAATTGAGCCTGCTTCAGCTTCTAGCAAGCACCGTCAAGGTCAGTTTTCTCTTTCATATTTCCTGTGTACATGTCTGAAACTTGCAAGCATGGGGGATATTGCAAATTTCTGTGCCATTTTCTTGAGGTGATGCTGTTCTCTTAGCATTTTAGCTCATGTGTTATAAACCTTTGGCAACTCAAAAATGCTTACACAAGAAATGTCGTGTTGGCCTCCTCAGGTATTCACAAGTGTCAGATTTGGGGACTACCCACCAACTTCTGGCTCCAGGAAAATCTTATGAAGGTAAATTGTCCAAGGTTATTGTTTCAAAGCTCTTGTTAGTTATGTTCATCACATGAAGATTAGGACCTGAAAATGTGTCTTGAGTGCCCTTTCAATTCTTGAATAGACCATTGTAGAATGGTCTAGTAGAGATTTTCTCCAAGCAAATTATACTGTGAAGATGATGCAAGACTAGTTAATAGGAGTTCCAAGTGATGTAGAGCATGGAAATGGATATCCCAGGGAGGAAATCAGTTGCCTGAGGTGGTAGAATACAGTTGGTAGACTGCAGTTCAACCTAGCTATCCATGATCTTATTCCCTTGTCATATCCTTTTAAGATGAGACCCCACTTACACCATTCTTTAACACATTGCAATAAAACATGGTGTCATTGTTTACCTGGTTTGTCCAACCTCACCAAATCTGTGAGCCTTAATGGCCACTTGTAATTGGCTGTACAACAGTGGTACCTATACAATCTGCAATTTTGAGTGATGCCTACTTAGTTGGACTCCGACTCAGTTTCTCAACCAGGCCTATATTAGAAAATTTTGAGGACTTTGAAATGTGAAGAACTGTACTAAGATAATACAGAGAGAGTAGGGTTTAGTGTGTAAAATGCAAAGCTGCTGTAATGTCTGCTACCAAGCATGAACACCTTACTGCATTCATTAACATGCCCCTCATGATCTATGGTTACAATGTTGGCCAATTCTTCTCCCCAGGACACAGAATTTCCAGATTGCACATTGTGAATGAGTGAGCACCACATATTGTAGCCAAGGTAGCATCTCACATGGTCAAAACTACTGCATCTACTGGCAATTTGCACAAGAGACCCAACCAGTGGGCTATTGTTGTTCATTCAATGGCAGAAGCAGATAGAGTGTTTTGGGAAAGAAGATGAATATGTTGTAGCATACAAATCATACAAGTAGTCGATGCATTGTGATTGATGTCTCAGCTCTGCATGGTGTTGATAATTACACCTATTCACCAATTAGAGAGATTTGGAGAAAAAAATTTGCCTTGAATGTGGGTGAGAAACTTTTTTGGAGGTGTAGTACATTCCACAGGGTGTTATACACAATGAGTGTGATCCATTCACTTTGTTGGGCAGTTGAGCTTGAAGGGGGTGGCATCTTTCCCAAGAGGGTATGGATAGGAAGGGTTTCACCCTCAAAATTGCTGATTATCTGAATGGGTCTGAGCAGAAAATGCTGAGATTTCACTGTATTCACCTCCCAAAGTTGTAATGCTGTCAAGGCTTGAGTTCTTTTCAAGTAGTATTTGGAGCTTGTGTTGGCCCAGACACATCATGGAGCTCAGAAACTAGTCTATTGAACAACAGGTAGCTGTGTCTTCATGTTCAAATCACATTGAGTGTGAATCTCCACTTCACTCCCAAGGATCTCCAAAATTGGCTTCCAAATCTTGATGAGTTTCCTTAGAGCTTCCAATGTGGTTGAGGGTTTTGGCCTTTAATCAGATGCATGAACTCTTTCTGACAAATTGCTGATGAAGTGTCAAGTATGTAGGATCTATTGCAAACCAGTATGTGTATTTCTGAAACTGTTAGCATCCATGTATGTGCTAACCTCCATGGCCAAATTTCCACATGGTTTACACATTATCATGCACATTGGAATGGCCAATTTTGTTGGTCTAGTAATCAAAGTATGGTTAATTTGTCCATCAAAGAATACACCTAGGCATCTATCTATTAATGAAGGAAGTTTGTTTTGTTTGTCACATTGAGATCTCCCAAACCACAATGGCCCCCACAATCCTCTTGGTACAGTTAGAAAGCCTTCCATGAGAAGGGTGCATTGACAAGGTTTTGGAATGTTTAGACTTACAATGCAAGAGTTATTGAATATTGAACAATTCTGTCAAAGAAAATGAAACAAAATCAAAACTAATTTCTTTAGAAAAATTGGCGGAGCTCTTGGTAATTTGGAAAGCCCCTCAATCAGTGGGATTTCTTGGAGGTGATTTTGCAACTTTAGACCTAAGGTGGGTGAGATATTGAATTTTGGGTCATTTTCATCACCGGAAATTAATTAAAAATTTTAAATAGTTTTTTCATAATTGGGCTCTACTGTTAGGATCCTGTTCCATTTGGAGCAGATTGATAGTTGCATTCACACTTGGGCCAGTGGCACAGGTCGCAGTAGAATTCATGGTATAAAGAGCCAATCAACAATTTTGTGGCTTTGCAACAGATTTGCATTGCATTATTGACATATTTTCCACATATCCAAAAGAAGTCCAAGGTTCCCATATTAATGAAGATATGAGGAAATTTTTTTTAACACTACATTGTTATTTTATTAAAAAGACCATCATGTAGCACTTGTCAAGAAACATGTTGAAAACACAGTATACCAACATCATTGCATGATATCAACAAGAGGGTCATTTTATTAAATTTATGTTTACAACACATTTAATTTCAACATATTTTTTGCACATCCATATTGTTTCTTCGTGTATGTTTGTTTTGCAAGTGTTTAAAGGATGCATAATGCCTAGCTTTATAAACTGAACAGATTTTAGGTACAAATTGCTATGTTTTCTAACCCTTTTATTTCATCTTTATTCACACAAGTTGAGGTAATTCTTCATTGATTGATTATGTTCAGATTTGTAAGTACTCTTCTTAAGGTTATCTTCAACTTTATTAACAAGGATGTGGTTTAATTTCCACAAAATTTGTTTGATTTGTCTGAGACATTCTGGTTGCTTACCATACTTCATCATCAATTTTTCATGAAATATGTTTCAATTTATGGACAATAATCATGATTCTTTCTCATAAAATATTGTCAATTATGTATGACATCTACATTGTTTGTTTGACATCATCTATTCTTATTTAGTTCAGATCTTTGACAAAACGTGTGTAGTTTTGTGGTGTTCATATAATGTCAATATGTGCAATAGTTTCACATTATCAACGAATTTTTTTTTCCCTAAATTCCAACACATTTACAAACACAATTGCAACACATTTTCAAAAAGTTTCAACATACTCTTTTTGCAAAAACTCTAATGCTCGATCCAATATAAATATGTTACAAATTAAATCTAACATTTTCATGAGTTGTGCAAATTGAAACAATTTTTCAACATATTTCTTGGGACAGGTTGTCTCCATTAGCCGCACTGAAGTAACAAACTCTTGTCGAAAAATGTATCAATAGTCTATGCCATGTTCCTGGCCTTTGGAAAAGATTGTTTTTCTTCTAGTCTTGTCTTCCTAAATAATCACTAGTCATCAATCAAAGCTTGTGTTTCCATGTTGTATGTAGGTTGCATCAAAGATGGTGAACCATACAATTAATGGGACCAAGCAATCCATGGAAAGAGCAATGTGAGGTGGGCACCCAGAAACAACAATGTATACAATTTCCACACACAAGTGATCTACTAGTGGATGTTTACTGAACTAAACAGCAGATTGAAATCTTCTTTCACCATGGTTTTATATGGTAGGAGGCATCGTGGTTCCCCAAGCTAGGAGGGGGCTTGTAGGCACATTTTCACTTCATGTGGCGTTAACGTATTCATGTGTTCATGAATGTTTCCATGCGTGTGCGAACTCTCTACTACAATAACACAGGCATTGTAGCCCATGTCCTTCCTTTTGTTGGGGGAGGTGTTGAAGACAGTTAGTTTCATACCAAAGGCCTTGCCAAACTTGACAGCCATTTCGCCTAATCCTCCCAAGCACACCACTCCAGTGTTTGCTTGATACATCCATTTAGGAGTGCCGGACGGGGTTGTAAACACTTATGTTTGCAAACAATAACACATTGTTACATTCAGCAACAAATTTGTTAACAATTTCCATACAAATCCACCACAAGAAATCACCACTTTTCAAGATGTGCAACTTGATTCCGTTGTCCATCCTCTTAGACTTGTTGTGTGTGAAGCTTGATCAATTAATTGCACCACCCAAGCCTATCAAATTAATTGCACCATCCCTACCAAATTAACAACCAACCACCATTGTCTAAGTTTAGTGGGAGTTGGTGAACTTGGTTGGTGAACTTGGTAGGTGGGAGTTGGTGGCAATTGGTTGGTGAACTTGAAACTATAGATATTCTTATAGTTTTCATTGTAATTTATCTACAAGTGGTGTGGAGTGCCAAGTAGAGAAGTGAGAAAATTGTGAGAGTTGAGAGAGATAGTTCTTCACTATTGTAATTATCGATTTCATAGTGTGA
>Ga0116231_10010089_pt1 | contig 15453 bp, 18 predicted proteins | sample S1TSphgellanicum_2_FD_89695 | JGI IMG/M metagenome (GOLD analysis project Ga0116231, IMG submission 89695) | Host-associated microbial communities from peat moss isolated from Minnesota, USA - S1T2_Fd - Sphagnum magellanicum MG | ecosystem: Host-associated > Plants > Peat moss > Unclassified...
AAGTTTTTTGAATTTAAATAACAATTTTCAGAATTGAAATGTTAATTTTCATATTCAAATAATAATATTCAAAATTGAAATGTCCATTTTTAGACTCAATTACTAATTTTCAGACTTGAAATATTAATTTTGTAAATTTAAAATAATAATTTGGAATCTAAATTTCAGGTTCGAATTAAATGATTATTTAAAATATAAATGAAAAAATTTCATAGCTGAAATACAAATTTTCATATTCACATAAAAATATTCAAAATTAAATGGAATATTCAAAATATTCTATTTTTATGATCAATTATAATTTTCTGAATTGAAATACTAATTTTTGGATTCGAAAATATTAATTTAAAACTCAAAATCAATTTTTAGATCAAATCAGTCTTTTTGAATTGAGAATATCATATTCAAGTCAAAATTTTCAAATTCAAGTAATGTTTTCAACAATTGAAATGACAATTTTCAGATTTGAATAAAAAAATTCAAAGTTCAAATATTAATTTTGCAATTCATTGTATGAACAATATACATATGTATGCATATTTTGTATATATATATATATATATAATTTTAGTACATACATTAAAATATACGCCTATGTCATTGTAGAATACCTTTAAGATGCAACTAATTTGGTGACTATTGCGACTAATGGGACATATCAACCTATTAATGGATGAAAATAAATGTAAAATTGATATAACCAATAGGATGAAATTTTTAATAGTTGCATCATAATTGTGAAAATGACCAAAATAGTTGAAAGTTTGTCTTGTACTTGCAAATATTCTCAAATCTAGTCGCAAACGACTATAAGTCGCATGTAGTCGTAAATTGAATGGTTACATTTTGCTTGATTTCTACTAGTGATCCACATTTCAAATCCATTTGTGAACATGCACTACTTATTAATGGTGACCGAGGTGACTATCAATGGTTGGTTTTTTCAAGTTAGCTTCTAATTGATCATACTGCCACCATACGAATTGGCAAGGAACATCTTTGTTATTTTTCATTCTCTCAATGTATTTTCCCACGTTGCCCATGGTATGTAACCTTGCCATGACATCCATTACATTCCCAAAACCTTATTGAGTTTTGGGCATCAAAACAAAAAAAGTTGCATCTTAGACATGAACATGTTTCAATGGGCAAACCATGGTGTGCCCCAATTCATGTCCCACCTGTTCTTGGAAAGATCTTGATGAGTAGGATTTAATGGAATTTATTTGGTAAGATTTGGATTCATAATGTGGGAGAAATTGATATTTAAATGATTTATGCTGCTTAAAATTGAAATAAATTCCAAAAAACCAGTTGGAAGGAAAAATCAGTTGAAGAAAGTGTTAACACTTGGGCCAATGGCACATGCCACATTAGTTCTAGTTCAATTTGAGGTTCAACTACAGGAAAGCAAAGAAAACTATCCAAGGCATCCACCAAAAGGGAATGCCCATGGACACACCAAGCTAAATTGTAGGTAGATTTAATTCAACAATCCATCCAATGACTAGGTGCTCCACCTACACCCACAATATTACAAGTCAAAAATAAGAAAAGGAACACAACCTATGTGGTTCATGTTGTTATAGTTAAATCTATGTTCCCGCCACAATAAACCTTCCAACATAATATTTTTTTAAAATGAAATTTAAGGTACCCATTCATCCACATGTTTGGCATTGATTTTCATGTCTTTAGAAGTAGCCATGGCCACCAACAACATAGCTCTCTCCACTTGAAACAATTGATAAACCCATGACTTGATGTTTGGATGAACTTGACTTCCGCCATTCCATTGTTGGTAACCAAGATACTTTGACTTGGGCAAATGCCTCCCAATGCATAACAATAGTCATCCATTACATGATGTAGAAACAAAGGACATATTTTTCCCATGTGCTCCCATCGGGATGCTACTACTACCATCACCACTACCATTACTCACAACACCATTGGTGTCATACACCAATTGCTCGATCATGTCTCATGGCCCTTGGTGATCCAATGGCAAGAAATCGCATTAACACAAACAAATCGCAACAAATGGAAATTTGTTTTGTGCATGATTGATTGATTGATTCCTTTTCCCTCCCTTTCCTCTTTCCCGACCCTAAATTTGTTTGCCTCCTTTCCTTTCTTGCTTTTTTAAATTTAAAACGAACTAATACCCCCACTATTTCTTCACCTTTAAAGAATCCATCACTCCAAAATTTGCAAACCACTCCCTTCTTTCAAGCCTAAAAATTTGAAAAGCTCATCAAATTTTTTATCCTCTTTTCTTGGAAACCATAACAACCACCACCGCCACCACTTTCATTTTCTGTTAATTGTTTCTAATCTAAATGAAATACAAATTACACAAGGGTTTTTACATGCAAGAATTTCATTAAAAGTGAAAAAATGCAACATAATCCAAAGTTCATTGTATGAAGGTAATCAAAATGAAAAAAAGGAAATATGAAAAGGGTCAAATATGAAATGTTCAAGGTTTTAAAAGCCCAACCAATGTTTATTACTATCATAGCCAATTAATTACACCTTTTATTTTATTTTTTGTTAGCTACACAAAAAGCCTTGAACACTGGTTAGTTAAAGCACAAGCAAAATGGCAAGGTTGAGGTAAACTATCTAAGCCCAAAGAAAAAAAAACAAAAAACAAACCCATGAGATTAAGTTAAATGAAATAAAAAGAAAAACCAAACAAGGTGAAGAAAGGCACAAAAAGAAGGCTTGCATTTTAATCTTCTTTTTATTATTGTTGTGCCTGAACCTCCCCCTCCACCCCCACAAAAGCACAACATAATTTGTTTTAGCTTCCCAAAATGAGCATGACATTGCAATATTTTTTGTTGGGTTAATTATATAAAAGTCTTGCCACATCTTATGGTAGTAGTGGTGTTAGGACAATGTTTAGGATGATAAAAAAATGGGTTAGTCCACATTATGAATGTTAGTTAACAACAAATTGACATGGCAAATGACATAACACTAGTGTTAAGTCAATGTTAATGCCCAATGTTTACTAACAACTAATCTTCAAAATAGGTAGATTTTGGATTCTTTTGGTGTTATGTAGGGCCTCAAAAAATGGGGGTATAACTCAATGTAAATTAACCTAACCCCCCTCTCCCCCTCCCCCCCTTTCTTTCTCTCTCCCCTTCTCTCTTCTTGTGCCCTTCTCTCTTTTCACTCGTTCCTACCTCCCATTTCTTGCATCCAAGCTTAAGTTTCACACTCTGGTTACATAGATGCATGTACTTGGATTCATTTTTTTCAATGTCTAATTTTTTTTCAAGAATTTTTTTATTCTATTGCAATCCAGACTTTCAACATTTTTTCAATCATGAAAATTCAAAGAATTATGCTCCAAGAAAAGCTCTATCTCTACCACAAATTCCAAGATTCAATGTTCAAAGTTTTATCTCTACCAAAATTTCCAAGAATTTTTTTGTTTCTATTGTAGTTTTCCAAACCTTTATTTTTTCTATCTTGAATATTCAATGTTCAAAGTTCTATTCCTACCACAATTTCCAAGAAGTGATATGTTTTTAGAGTAATTTTCCAATCTTGCATTTCTTTCTATCATGAAGAATTAGTGTCCAAAATAAGTTCCAAGTAAGGTTTCATCAAGATTGTAGTCAGGATGTGGCCCTCTAATAGCAACAAACAAAATGTGTTCAAGAGCTTTAGTCAAGCAACAACACCAATAGTCATCTTGCTACCCTCTAATGATGAGCATAACAACTTCAACCAGATTCACAACCAAAGCCAACACTAGCAAATAACACTACAAGTGTTGTTCTAACAAGTACAGTTGAACTTTTGAATCCCTTTCTTGTACACTTTCTTGTGTGCATATTTAATTAAGAAAAACAAGCCACATCAATTTTTTTGGAAAACAACATGAAGGATCAATCGAAATTCAAACATCATAATTCTTAACTTAAAATTGAAATGCATTAAGAATAATGTTGAGGAATTTTACTCAATTGCAGATATCATAAACCTTAATGATGATAACAAAAGAACATCAGAAACATTTTGAAAAGACAAAAGCAAGTAGAAAGTTCATGAAATTTCAAATTCTGTTGAAGTTAGACCAAGAAAACCTCAACAATAAAATTGGGAGAATTTCAAGATCCTAGAACTAATCAAAACAAAGAAAGTAGAACATGAGGCCATCTTAGTAATGGTTTATTCAAGGGATAACATGGAAACATCCATCAACAAGTGGAACACATCTCAATAATTGTAATGGTTAGTGATCATTTTGAACATTTTTGCAATGGAGTAGCTTGTAAGGACAAATGGGGGTCTTTATATGGAGACTACAAGAAGATCAATTATTTTAGAAGTGTTACAAGTCATAATGAAAATTATTGGGAGATGTCCACAGAAGACAAGCTTGCACAAGGATTGCCCAAGAACTTCAACAAACTGTATTTTGACCTCATTCATGATTTCATGCATAGTAGACCGTGTTTCAATCCTCTACATTCACGAGATTTCATGGATCCAAAAGATGACATCTAACATGCACAACCTTGCTTACAAGAATCTTCACCATATGACAACGACCTTGACTTCAATGAAGAAATACACTTGTGTACCAAATATGCCACTAAGACAATTGGATCTCTTCTCCCACTTGATCTTGATCCCATCCTACACTATGGATAGGCATTATAGGAAATATATAGTTAGGTAGTGCTTCCCAATCCTCAGATTCCTAGCCAAAACACACTAGTTAGTTTTATTACCCCCGCAACTAGGCAAAAAACACCATCAACAAGTGTTGCATGCAACAATCCCAGCCCAACATTCTAGCCTACATTTTCCAATCTGAATGTAGATGTTGGGCAAACAACAAAAAATCCATTCCCAAGCCAATCTGTGCAATCAACATTTCAAACTTCAAGAAAAGAAGGTCCACATATTCCCTTACTATGTAACAACACAACTAATACCATGAAACTTGATGGTGTAGATAATGTTATTGGGCAACCTCAACATTCTATTGGGAACACAAGAGTGAAAAGGAAATCTTCTTCAGCTCACAAAAGTTTCATTAAAGCCATTGAGAAGGAGAACGTGGCATTGGTTGAATCAATCAACCATATCCATGAAGTGAACTTATAAATTGAAAAGAAACAAATAGAAGCATAATAAAATATTCTTTAAAAACAATTGGAATATTTCAAAGTGCGAAACACAAAATTGAATCAAACATAACAAGGAATGGGTATAAACAATAACCAACCTTATTACTATCATGGGGTTGGCATTCAATAAGGACTAAAACAATGCATCATCAACATCTGCACCATGTGTTGTACATCAAAATGATCAAACACCAAACATTGATGACAATGTGCATGATAATGAATTTGAGTAAGCTCATAATTGGTCACAAAATTTTCCACATTCATAGGTATGAAGGATGCATAGGAATGGATTTATATTCCCACAAGCTGGTGTAGTGATAAGCTTTTTTCTAGGTCAATATTTTCTAAATCCACAAAAATGAAGGTTACATCAAGTTTGAAATAAACTTCAATTGATAGGATGATATGTTAGTATAGAGGATTTTATTACCTGATTTAACTACAATTTGCAGTTTTTGATTTTTTTCAATGGCACTGAGCTACAAGGTAAACCTCCAAGTTTAGCAACTATGTTGCCCAAAGAGTTTTTTGCCTTGAATGCAAACATTCCCCTTTTGATATAATCTAATTGCATTTAGTGCATCATCTTGCATGCTTTCAAATTAAATCACCTACATTAACTCCTTAACATCCTTTTTTTTTTTGCTGACTATCAAATTGTGGAGCAAACAACATGCAATAAACACATTAGTTACAATGGTTATGTGTAGCTCCATCTTTTTTAGAAGTTCTATGAATGTTTGTTTTAGTATGCCAAATGCATTTTTGACCACTAACCTCCCTCATTTGTGTTTTTGATTGTACAATAGTTCTAAAATTGAGTGATGTTCTTCATCTTCTTTATGTGGTGTCATGAGCCAAAAAAATAATGGGTAGCCCTTACTCCAAGTTGATAAGGTGGTATTCCATCTTATGAACATGTAGCCATATCAAAAAGTCCACCATGTAATGTGCAATAGTACATCCTAGACTTCTTCAACACACGGGAATTATCCACACTCCCATGCAATCCCATGTATAAATCAATAAACCTTTTATGGCTATTAACCATTGCCTGCACAACTATGTTGTAGCCTATTGTCTTGTGATAAAAGTAATCTTTAGCAAAAGCACAAGATGGTTTTGTTATGGCAATGTGAATGTTGTCAATAGCACCCATCACACCAAGTTTTGAAATTTATCATCACACCTTGTAATTTTTCACCAACATGCCATGTTATGAGTTTTTTGAACAACACGTTGATCACCATCACCACTTCTCGAAGCACAAAGTGTTACAATGGATCTCCTAATAGCAAAGTGTTCACTACAAGTCAAGATGTTTGCACCTTGTGCAAGCTTGTAGATTGCACAAGAAACCTTAATCTCAACAAGAATCGCCTTCTTGTACTTGGTATCAAGTTTTGTAATGAAAGGTCTCACTTGGTTAGATGTCAAAAAATGTCACCTTTGACATATGAAAGTGTTGGATCCACCTGGTGTTATCGTATTTTGTCAACAAAAAGTGGCTAAACCATGTGGTCGAATGAGGCTTCACCCAATGCCCAAGTTCACTACCAATTACTAAGGAAATATAAAACATCACGTGGTGATGTAGTGCAATTGATGTCAACAATGCTTGAAGATTTTGCTCCAATGCATTGATTGTAGAAAAGAGTGGCAAGCTTGAATCATTGAACACCATTGTCTCTTGTAGGATTTTGATCATAAGCACAAGACTACCCAACAACAGTGACCACTTACAAGAATCCATGTTTTGTACACAAAAAATTGACCTATAAAAATTCCAAAAAAGAAATGTTGGAATCTACTACATGTGCATACACCAAATAAATAATCAACACCAACAAATCAATGTGCAAAAAAATTGTCAGAAAAAGGGTTAGGAAATAGACCTCAAGTAGCCTTCCTTGAGCTTTGTGCATAGAAGATTGGAGTAACATCAACTTCCAAGAAGCTTTGGTTTTGTGCAATGAAACATGAATAACACCCAAGAAGCTCTGAGAGAGAGAGAAGCTCACAAAACAAGAGCTCAAGAACACAAAACACAAGAGACAAACACAGAGCATGCAAGAAAAGTTGGGAGAAAAGATAAAAGGGTTGACATAGGTTTGGACTCACAACACATAACCTTGACAAAAGTGAAGGTAGTTACTAGCCATTACTTGATGTGGATAGATTGTAGAAAAGTAAAAGGCAGTGTTAAGCTTTTCATGATGTTAAAGCTAGCCAAGGTGCCAAGTTATGATGGTAGGGTGTAGGCCATTCCTTAACACTAGGACTCTACCATCAAGTGTGGCAAGACTTTAAGTTATGTACATACACTGAAGGTAACAAACAAGTTGCTTAAATAAATATCATCCAAGGTAGGTCAACAATGTTTGTCTAGGTTTTTGGAAGATGCCACCACCCACCAAAACTAAAACCTTTCAAAATCTAATAAAAAAATAGATTGGCTTTTTTTTATTTCTCTGTAGCTAGTTACCGCATGTTCACCTCTATCAACATCTGACATAGTGCTTACATGTTGGTAAAGGATGGTGAAATCACTTGCACTCCTTTCACCAAGAACACATGTATGTTCAACATTGAAAGGGACCCAAGAAAAGGCATCACCAATTGTTGCCTCCTTGCCAAAGTACACAACATTGACACCCTCCTTGTTTGGAAGTAACTCTTGGGCATGTGAATTTCCAATTGAACAATGTTTCCTAGGAGCTATGACTTTGGAACTTTTGGAAGCCACCCGTGGAATCATATGATGGTGTCCACATTTTCTTATTGCTTCATGTTGTTAAGGTTCACAACAAAGGACTTATGAAACTTTTCCATGTCCATGATATAAAAAATAGATGAATACTTACAATGGAGTGATGGAGGAGCAAGCTAGATTAAGTGAAAGCTTGAATAATGAGAGGGGGGGTGGGAGGGGGGGAGAAGTAGAATTAACAAGGAATAGGTGTCCATGAAATAATTATTTTACAACAACAATCTATGACAACAATATGCATTTGTACCCACCCCCCACAATCCCCATTGTGTCAAAAAAGTAGTGTATTAATAAAAATTATTGTTCATCAAAACCTCATAGGATTGGATTTCAAAATAATTATTTGTCTAATTGAAAAGTTGAAAACAATTTGTTTTCTTTGACATCATCTATTGTAGTGGTGAAAATAGTATGGTATTGAATCCAAAAGTTTTTGGTATTTGTATATGGAATTAGCCTTGGTGCAAAGAGGAGAAGAGAGAGGGATTCAATTTACCATGAAATGTCGCAAGAATCATACAATAATATTGGCCAAGTACTAAGTTCATCACATTCCTAGGTTATCGATAAGGGTTTTTTCCCCTTTTGTTAATAGATTTTCCAAAGTGGTAATTTAAATAACACATTTGGGTTGTGGCCCCAACACAACTTGGTTACTCATCAAGTTTCTTGATTTTTGTTTGGAGTTTGGTTCATCATGTCCTGGGGATGGGGTCTACTTTACCTACATGACTAGTTTTAATTCACACAATCTCAACGACTGTGGCTAGAACACTCTATTGTAATTAGCGTGTTTTGATTCAGCCAAAGTATGTAGATTTGTTTGGCCATTTTCAATATGAAGTGAAATTTTGCTATGAAGAGAAAAATCGTAAAATTCCAATGACAATATTCAAGGAACTTGTATATGGGTGGTTTTGTAGAATCTATTGTACGGTCATCCCTAGACAATTCCAAAGACGATTCTTGTCATATGTTTTGTCCTTGGACAATTCTAGAAATGATTCCAAACATTATTCCAAACATAATCTAGGAATTGTGACAAGGATCCAATCCAACAGTTGAGTTAATTTTACTTGGCAACTATGTTTATGGTGCAATGTTTGTGATGTTGGTGGCATGAATAGGGCTATTTCTTTCAAACCTAATGTGCATTTTTTGCACTTGCCAAATCCATTGCATTGTGAGACAGAAGGAAGACAAGTTAAACATGGGGTACATGGAAGTTGTGTTTAATTGTAATATTTATATGTCCCACCCCCTTTACACAAGAGCTTGATAGCCAATGACCATTGAAATAAAAAATCCACGTTTGGAAGAAAAGGATTGTTGAAGTATAATTTATTTTACACAAAACTTGAAAGCCTCATGGACTGATGAAATGAATGTGGATGAAAACTTGACATGGAATCCTGAATGGCAGTTTACAAATTGTGTTCCATGGTCTAACTTCAAGACAAGGTCACTGCATATATGTGGCTTTGGCCTAAAGTCTATTAGACCATTCCCCATAAAAACCGCACTGGTCTGAATTTATTTCAATAGAATGTTAGATGGGCACAAACGTTGGTTATGCCATGAGCTCAAAAAATCAAATATGGTCATAATATTTTTTCAAAACTTTTTAAATTGTGTTTTCTTGAAGTGTGTGAAGACAGGGTTGTAAAAATTCATGATTGATTAAAAAGCTAAATTATTAAGCTTGATTAAATTTGGTTAAGCGTGGGCACATAAGCTAAAATTGGTTAAACTTGATTGGTTTTGCCTAAATTAGGTTTTTAATCAAAGTATTTAAGTTAGACTAGGTTAAATTACAATATATTTTAAACTAAACTAAACCCTCATCATAGTGTAAAGAGGGGCTGATTACATTTGAGTTTTTGTTATTTCATGGATATATACGTATTGTTGCAACCTGTTCACAGAACTGTCCCTACAAGTAGGATCAAGTAATGAGATGCACCCATTTCTTTTTGTTGTCACTAATTTTGAACCAGAATTTCAATTTGTTACTTCACGATGCATTGGTGTTCAGTTTGAAGCCTATCAATTTAGAATTGGTTAGTGGTTATTCATTAGCAAACTAATACATAAGTTTTGGGATTAGTTTCTAGTTGAAAAAGTTACCAAATGTGTATTTCTGGAGACTTTTATAGCACGAGGGGTACTGTAGTAGCCTTTTACTTTCCAACATTCCTCATGGTTTGGATAGAAACAAGGGTGGCAATTAGAAGTAGAGGCCATTGTAAGGGTTTAGGGTTTAGGATTTAGGGAATAACATAAGAAAGCTTACAATGGCCTCTTCTCTAGGTACTATGGTTGGTTTATTTGACTAAATATTTTGACCTGAAAATCGTCAAAAGGAAATCAAAAAGTTGAACACCTTTTGTGCAAGATGCATAACCTCATGGTGGTTCTTATGTGATCAAACTATGTGATTTGAATGGAAGTTTTCTTGCAATCCTTGTAGGTCAAAGAGAGAAATGTTGGTGGGAATTCTTTTTTGATCCTTCGCAATGGTGGGATCACATATTAGAAAAAGTAATTGGACATCAATCCTATCAGCATTCACATGACTGTGCATTTATAGCTTTTGTCGATGTCAATCTTGCTACTCTTTTTTTGTTGTTATCCTATCGCGATCTAATTTTTGGCATAGTAGTAGTAAACTAACATAAGTAGATGTAATATGTTGATGGAGAAGGTTAGTGCATCTTTATTTGTTTTCATTGATGCCTAGGATGTGGAGAATGCATGGCTAATTAGTTTAATCTAGATCGTAAACAAATGAAAGATACGTAGATTTTAAACATAAGAAGACTGGGGAAGTAGTGTGTGTTGAGGACTGATGAAATTCACCATGGGTGGTAGCAAATATGGTTGCAATGGCATTAACACCATGCAATTGCACCCTTTTGAATGGAATCAAAACCTTAAAAACTATGTGAAGGATGGGCAACTTGAGAAAGCAATGCAACTTTTCCAAAAAATGCAACGAGAAGGAACGATTTTTGACAAATTCACTTTTGTTCAAGCCATTAAGGCATGTGTTGGTTTAGGAGGACTTGAAGATGGTCGGCTTGTTCACCAACAACTCATGCAAAGTGGTTGTGAATTTGATATTTTTTTGGGGAATAGCTTGGTTGACATGTATGCAAAATGTGGGACCATTGAGGAGGCTTGGAGAAAGATGCCATCTTGAATTGTGGTCACTTGGACCGCCATGATATTGGGACATGTGAATGTGGGCAAGGGTAGAAGGCAATTGGAACTATTTTGACACGCTCCCAAGTTCCTAGTTAGGCCCAAGATGGGCCTAAGTTACTCAAATAGCGGAATTGTGAGGAACTCGGGGCACGCTCCCAGCTCTTAGCACTAGAAGGGGTAGAGGGGTGTGTTGAAGCTCCGGGATGGGATTAGAAAGAATGACAAACTTCAATACTTACTCGAACCTACATCAAACCAACTAACAAGTTGGTTAAATCACTTTCTGGAACACCTTTAGTGCTAGGACAAGTCACGGGCAACTCTGGACTCATAAGACTCACCACGACCTAGACTGGGGGGAAGCCACCACCTTCCCCCATATAGTATTCTCTATGCCTCTCCATAGCACCCACATTCAAATGGCTTTTTGTCCTGGGACTCCCAAGAAGGAATCCCGAAACTGTTCCGGTTTGGACTCCTAGGACTTTGAGAGATCATAACTCTTTGCTCAGACCTCCGATTAGGATGAGGTCTGAAGCAAACTTGTAGCTCTCCTCGAGAGCTTTCTAACGGTGTATCGCACTCCACCTACACGCACCGGGGTCGAGTCGATTCCTGACTTTTAATGATTGGGAGTCAAACTGCCAATTCGACTCCCGGTCTTTCTTTTTGCCATAACTTGTGATGCGGATGTCCAAATGGCCCATGCAAGCCCATTTTCTACATCTACACTTCGATAGCTTTCCAATGATATGAAGAACACCCCAATGCAAGGTGTTTGGCCCCCTGCAATCGATCTCTGAAGTTTTGAAAGTCCCAAAGGACTCCCAAGTCCCCATTTTGGGAGTGTGAGTTTCATCCTGACATTCTCTCAAAGTAGGGTTGCGACAATTTTGACAAAATGAAACAAGAAGGTGTGTGGTTAAACTTTATGGCTTTTGTGGGGGTGTTGATTGCATGTGCCAACAAGATCGCATTTGAAGAGGGCAAGTGTGTTCATCAGCAAATTGTTCAAAGTGGTTTGGAGATGGATGTCTTTTTAGGGAGTAGTTTGGTTAACACATATGCAAAATGTGGGAGCATTGAGGATGCTTGGAGAGTGTTCAACAAGATGCCATCCTGAAATATCATCACTTGGACCACCATGGCATTGGGACATGTGAAATGGAGCCAAGGCCATAAGGCATAGGAATTGTTTGCAATAGGAAGGTGAGTGGTTAGACTTTGTCACTTTTGTGGGGGTGTTGAATGCATGTGCCATCATGATTTCTCTTGAAAAGGGCATGCATGTTCATCAACAAATCATTCAAAATGGTTTGGAGTTTGATGTCTATGTGGGGAATAGCTTGGTCGACATGTATGCAAAACGTGGGAGTATTGAGGATGCTTGGAAAGTGTTGAACACGATGCCATCTTGAAATGTCATCACTTGGACTGCCATGATATTGGGACATGTGCAATGTGGCCAATGCTAAAAGGCATTGGAACTCTTTCAACAAATGCGACAGGAAGGTGTGTGGCTAAGCTCTATCACTTTTGTGGGGGTGCTAAATGCATTTGCCAACCTAATTGCTCTTGAAGAGGGCATGTGCGTTCATTAGCATATCATTCAAAATGGTTTTGAGTCTGATGTCTTTGTTGGGAGTAGCTTGGTTGACATGTATGCAAAATGCAAGAGCATTGAGGATGGTTGGTGAGTGTTCAACAAGATGCCATCTCGAGATGTTGTCACTTGGACCGCTATGATATTGGGACATGTGACATCTAGGCAAGCGTAGAAGGCACTGGAACTCTTTCAACAAATGCAACAGGAAGGTGTGCAGCTGAGCTCTGTCATTTTTGTGAGGGTGCTAAATGCATGTGCCAGTGTGATCAGTCTTGAAGAGGGCAGGTGTGTTCATCAGCAGATCGCTCAAAGTGGCATGTGGGCAATAGCTTGGTGGACATGTATGCAAAATGTGGGAGTATTGAGGATGCTTGGAGAGTGTTTAACAAGATGCCATCTCAAAATGTGGTCACTTGGACTGCCATACTTGGAGGATGTGCCATGCATGGGCATGGTAGGGAAAGATTTAAACATTTTGAACAGATGTGTGAAGAAGGTGCACAACCAAATGATATCTATTTTGTTTGTCTTCTGTCAGCTTGTAGCCATGCAGGTCTGGTGGACGAAGGAAGGTGTTTGTATGCTTCAATGATGTGAGATTATATAATTCCTGCAAAATTGGAGCATTACATCTGCATGGCCAACCTGCTTCGCCATGCTGGCCATTTACAGGAGGCAGAGAATATGGTCAAGGCAATGCCCTTCAAACCAGATGTGGCTGCATGGATGACTTTCCTCAGCACTTGCAAAATTCATGGTAATGTGGAGATGACAGAATGTGTTGCTAAACGGGTTCTTGAATTGGAGCCTGAAAATGTTGTTGGTTATGTGCTGCTTGCAAACATCTATGTTTCTGCTGGCAACATGCATCTTTGTGAGGACGTTGAACAGCAAAGAAAGGAAAACATCAGAAGAAGGCAGTCAACAGACATGTGAAGAGCACAATAAAAGCTTACAACGTTGTTACACCTCATTAATAGATACAATGAAAAAATTGAGGCCCAAGATTCATATGTCCAACCTACATTGGTCCATGCTTCAATTTCAAAGGTTTAAACAGTCACCCAGTTTCCACAATAACTCCATACATACGTAAGAAGAAAGAGGCAGCAGTCCTAAGCACTATAGATGGCAGAGGCATGAAACCAAAAATCAAGAGAGGCAACTCTATGGCCACACGAGCTGAACTACCTGTTGATGAACAAGCCTGCCATCTTCAAGTGCTCCTAAACCCACATATGGCTTTATGGCCTGAACAAAAGTGAATTTGTCTGGGACTCGTTCCTTCTTGTCGCATTAGTTGGAAAAGTTGCATTGCCTTCTCAAATTGCCCATCCTTCACTTAATTTGTAAGCTGTTGATTCCATGCAAAAGGGTGGAATTGCATGATGTCTGGTGTCATTGCAGCCACCTCTGTTGCCACCCATCGTGGGTTTCATTGGTCCTGAACCCACAATGTTTCCCCTGTCTTCTTATGCTTGAAATTCAAGAGCCTTACCTTTTTCTCCAACAAAGATCCCTATCAAACTTACCAGCTAAGCATTCTCCACATCCCAGGCATGAATGTTATCATAAGAATGACTATGGGTTTTAAAAAGGAATCAAAATAAAAATGAAATTTAATTATTTCTATTTCCATATTTGTTGGCTTGCCTACCAGGACAAGGATATTGTGTTTAGATTCATTATAAAGTATAATAGCTTAAGGGATTTTGGCCCTAGGTAACAACTCTATTTTTATATGAGGATTTTTGAAACACGATATTTTGTCTTGTGTCGAAACTTGAAATTAGTTATAGATTTATGACACCTTGAAGGATTTTGGTTTCTTTTAGAGGATTTTTTGAAGATTATATTTTTGCATGGCCAAATATTTGAGTTTCCATAATTCTTCTTTTGCTTGAAGATACTTTTCAATGTAAATGGCAAGGCCACAGTGTGACACAGCCCTTGTTATGTTTTGTATCCACATTAAACAAATCTTCTCGCAAATGATGATATTAGTCTTGCATCAACATATAGCAGGCTAACGGCATTTGCAAGAAATAATTTTTTTCTGAGGTGTCCAAGTTGCTTGTTGCATATGAAACCCCAAACCCAGCCTTGAAACTTTATTTCAAGTGCTAAGTTTTGGTCTTCAAAGCTTCTCTCCCACACAAGCCTCCAGTCTTATAGTTACTCCATGCCTCTCCTTTAGATTTTTGACCTCTATGCACTCTACTATCTGCACTCAACTAAATAGGATTTGTTTATTGCCATTAATTATAGAAGTTGGGGACCATGTGATGAGGTAGGTACTTTTAGCATGGACATTGAACAACTACTTTGAACATGGGCATGAGGTTTTTTTCCTCTTACAGGGCACAATGGAAAGGAGAACCCCAAGGGTAGAAAATGAGAGAAAGCCAAAACCAAAGCATTGGGTATTTGTTGCCATTCATATTAACTAGTGGGAACCCGTGACCTTTGGTCACTGTGAAGTCCCCCAGTTTATTTATTTAAACCGTATTTATTTCCTTTAAATCGAGATCGTGCGCCTCTCGAGCAAGACGGTTCCGGCAGACGTGCGAGCCCTCCCAAGGGGTCTCTTCTTCCTCTTCATCATTGGTTTAATGAGGGTTGTTGTGTTGAAGGGGGGGGGATAGGTGAAGAGGTCCATTCTGTGGGAAAGGTAACGAAGGAAACAAAAGGGATCCCAAGTTCTA
>Ga0116231_10010090_pt1 | contig 15452 bp, 11 predicted proteins | sample S1TSphgellanicum_2_FD_89695 | JGI IMG/M metagenome (GOLD analysis project Ga0116231, IMG submission 89695) | Host-associated microbial communities from peat moss isolated from Minnesota, USA - S1T2_Fd - Sphagnum magellanicum MG | ecosystem: Host-associated > Plants > Peat moss > Unclassified...
AAATACACAAAAAAAAAAAAAAAAAAAAAAAAAAAAAAGTGTATTTGGAGAGCAGAGCAAGAAAAATTCCTAAGCTAAAGGAAGCAAGTGTTTCATTTTTCAAAATGCAAGACTTTTTTTTCCTTTTTCTTTTGCTTTTTCTTTTGATATCCAGAAGGTGTAACAGAAAAATGGAAAAAACATTCTGTTAGTGCTTTACATCCAAGTCAGGTAAACACTCAACACCCTTGGAGCAAGGTGTTCCCAAAAGAAGTGCCTACCCGAGGTGGAGGGGCATTCACAAAATAAGTGCCCGCCCCCCTCCACTTTGCCTGAGGCAAGTGCTTATTGCCCTACTTTGTAAAAGATCATGGTGATTTTCACTAGTGTAGTTGAAGGCACCCTTACTTGACAAACTCTGCAACATTCTTTTTTTTTACTTGCTGGGTATAACAGTGTAAAAAGAATTATATATAAAAATCATCAATTTTTTACATTGGGCAATGCCTCTGGGCTGGGTCGCTACCCTACCCTACACATAAAGCACTTGGAGCAGTTTCTTAGAGTGTTTGAAAGGCACCTTATATGGATGAATATCCCGCTTCCCCAAAAAAAAGAAAAAAAAAGAGGGATCTTATCCATATTCATGAAGAGTGTGAGGAAAATTATGCCTACTTATAGGTGTAGGATCCTTTCAATCTTAAGGAGTAGACGTAAGAACCCTCCACCTCTAAAGCCCTCTTGGTCTACATATGTTAATAGGTAATGTTTGCATTTTGCTTTATGGCAAGTAAAGGCCATAAGTGGTGGACATTCCCAAAACGCAGGGCTGCTGAGGTCCACTACAGCCTATCCTAGGCCCTTTATTTTGAACATGCCCCCCCCATCATCTGGCTTTACCCTACCACTCAAACCAAATTCACAATGCATTCCCATTCTAAATCTCTCCTAGGAGGAGGATCTTTTCATCACTCTTAGGTTTCTTCTTTCTTTCATCTATGGTAATTAGGCCAGTGAGCAAAACACTTAAGAAATCAAATGAGGTCAAATTCTCACACATTGTTCCTTTGATTTTAAAGCTTAAAGAACATTTTTAGCCCTTCACCTAATGCTTCCAATGTTGGCAAAATTTCTCAATTCCATAAAGGAATGGGCAAAATATAGAGTGTTTGGTGTAAGGCGATTCAATGTTTAGTGATGAGTGAATTAAAACAAATTAAGATTTCAAGCTTAAGATCTTTGATGATTGTATCTTTGCCTTTGGAATAGAAAAAAAATTGGTAAAGCCCTAGTCTATGCACCCATCAGCTTTTTAATCACTCAAAAAGGATTAAAAATGAGAAAAATATGGGCTTGGATCTAGAGCTATTTTTCAAGAAAATTGAAGCAAACTATCACTCATGCTCTTCCTATGTTTTCTGTGTTGCTCCTTTACTTTTGACACTCAAAGATCATTTGTAACCCTCCAATTTGCACATCTAATAACACAAAAATCACTCAATTTGGCTAAGGATTAAAAAAAAAAATTGAAAAATGTTCAATGATAAACATGTGTTCAGTGATGGGCAATTCTACCCTATAACCTTAGCAATTCAAGTGCTTTCAATTAAGGCAAACACATGCCATGATTGTTCACATAACTTTGTGCTCATTTTACCAAAGCTCTCTGAAAAAAATTATTATACATATAAAAATTCTTAATGGTTTTTAAAACATGTATGATCCATGAATAGTTACATACCCCATCTGCCCCTTTTTTTTGTTCATTCTTTTTGTTGGGTTTAAAGTTTAAACTCATAACTTATGGTGCATTCACACTTGATGTTAAGTCCATGTTAAATGAAAATCTAGGTGGCATCCGAGATGGCACCCAATGTTAACTTGGCCATAGCTTAATGTTAAGAGAATATTAGCTTAACATAAAATTTTCATGGTAACTAGGTTTAAGTTCTTAATGGGTAGCATTGTGTTAGGGAACTCTTGACCCTACAGTCCCTAACACAAAGTGTGAATGCACCTTTGGATTGATTAGACCCTACTTTGTTTTGAAATAGACTTTGCTATTAATTGTGAATTTTTAGATTTTTCACTTGACTTTATGTCAATTTGTGTTCCTTTAGGGTATTCCTTGGATTCGGAGAGGGGAGAATAATAACAATGTTGGGTAGAACATCCCAAAGCAAGACTAATAAAATTGACTTATAACTAGTGTGAACCCTGTGCATAATGCACAGGTGTGTTATTTCAGCAATGTTTGGTTGATTTTTTGGTTTTTTAAAAAAACTTTTTTTTTCAAACAACTGTCCGAAGTCACTGTCACAGACAGACCAAGTGAATTAATATATATGATTAGGGAAACACTACATCAAATCCAAGCACTTGGATATACATATTATGAATCTCCATGGAAACAACTGCAAAATATATACTGGCAAGATTTTAAATAAATTCGTGACCATTAAGACAAGAACACAAAAAAATCACAGCAAGATACAATTTAGGAGATTTTATTTTTCTCCATTTAAATTTTGTTAATTCTCAGTATTTGGGTGGTTTGTGCCCCATTTTTTCATGCTCTTCATCCTCTCCTTAACGTCGGAAGAGTATACAAGTTTTGTAAACTATGCGGAAAACTAGAAAGATAAATGGTCAAACCCCAACCCAAGAGAACAGAATCACAAAAGGAAACCCACAAAGCTGGCTCCTGTTTAAGACCTGGTCAAGAAAAACTACCTAATTTCATTGGCTTGGGCACATTATTTTCTTGTCCAAAATATTTCCTTCTTAGGTTGGAGGAACATTTTGTTGGTGTTGTTTCTCAAGGCTTTTGTGTTCCCAAAAGGCCAAAACCAACTGACACCATCCTTTGGAGGAAGTATGCACTATGCACCAATAGACAAGATTCATGCATGCCAAGCACAACATGGTAGAATAGAAACAAGAAGAAATCATAAATTCTATGTACAAAATTAACATATTGTCATTAGGGTTTTTTTTTTCTATTTTGTGGTATAGAAATTTTTGCAAATTTTTCTAGTAAATTAGCAAAATTACTTGAATTTACATTAGAAAAAAAAAGTTAAATTTCCTAAATTCTTGTCAACAAAACTACAACTCATTTGTTGATAAAAAAGCACCATTGGTCATCTACAACTCATATATTCCTACTTCCCCCACCCAATGATTTTTGTTTTCAATTTTGTGATGTTGCTCAAGTGGTGATCATCCATAAGCATATTTTGCAATATGCAATAGGAAAGTAAAATATCCTGAGCACCCTTTCATATTGTAAGCAATTGTGACAAATTTTGGCAATTTTATATTAGAAACGATTTTTTTTAGGAAAAAAAACAGAGAATTGGTGGCAAAATGTTTTTTGCAAAATGACAAAAATTCTCCCCATACAAAATAATTACCGGCCCCACCCCTTCCCTTCCCCCAAAATGGTGAAGAGATTCTAAGCATGGTTGAGCTCTACAATTTGCACTTCAAATTCTGTCCTCCTTGACTAGTAGGGAGCATAGGGTTGAGGGTTTTTTACTGAACTACCTAATCAATCTGGATGGGATGAGGTCCTGAAACGAGCGAGGTCCTCAAAACCTTCAAGGACCTGAATCGAGGTGGCCAGAATCCTCGATAAAGGACCTGAATCGAGATTCTCAGTACCCGATCCAAACCTCGAGACGGACCTGAAATGAGGTTCCCAGAAAAAAAACCCGTCGTTGGGGACCTGAAACGAGGTCCTCAGAGAGAAAACCCGTCGTTCGAGGGGCCGGGCGAGATGCCACGGGTGGTTGGAATGGCGTAGCCACGGGTTGCCCTCACTCGTCTGAACTAAAGACCCTAAGTTTACAGCTTTTAGGTGCATTCACACTTGGTGGTAAGGAACTCTAGTATTAAGTCCCCTAAAACCAAGCTCCTCATTTAGAACCTGAACCTATTTACCACGAAGATCTTAAGTTAAGATAACATTCACTTAACATTAAAGAATCACCCATTTAACATTGGGTGCCACCTAAGATGCCACCTAGATTTTCACCTAGTGACTTAACATCAGGTGTGAATGCACCTTTGTTCAAGGAACTTATAATTTCAAAGCTCTGAAATAGCACCTAAGGCCCCCCAATGAATCCTCTATTGAGGACTAGGCAACAGGCAAGTTCCCATTTAGCATAGGTGACCTTTCCCCCCTGCACTAGGCTAACTCAATCTACAGCATAAACCCTAAATTTGGGGAACCTTGTTTTTTTGTAAGGAACTTATGATTTGAAAGCTGTGAAAAGACCCCATGTGGCAGTACCAAACCACCTCTCATGAGCCCTCTTATCCAGTTTCAGAGATTTGAGATGATTTTATGCGGTCAAGTTTGAAACTATAATGTAGGCTAGGTCATGTGGAGAGCAATCTCCTTGATCACAAGATACTACCATCTCAGCAACACAGTTTTTTTTTTTTTTTCCTTTTCCTTTCTTTTCTTTTTTATAATATTTTTATAATAGTAAATTTTATTATTATTCTGTCATAATATTTATTTAAATTTAATATTAATATATATTGAATTTTTTTATAATTTTTAAAATTTTATTATTGATTAAATTTTCAATATTGAAAAGATGGTGATTTTTCCGAAAATAAAGAGAAATTTTAGTCAAGTTTACACTCAAAAAAAAATGGAAGAAAATTCCCAATTGTTTTGTCAAAATTGGTCCGAAAATCCCCACTGCTCACCAGAGCTCAAAAACAAAACAAAAAAATGTTTGTTTAAATAAGCATGTTTGCCCAAGTCCAAAATCCAATTTTGATTTAATTTTGGGATTTTATTGAATGTTTTAGTGACAAAATCATTACAACAATTATATTGTTTTGAAGATGTGGTCAACAATTGATGAAATTGAAATTGAAATAAACAAATGAAAAATGGAAGTCTACATTCTAGCCTAGGGCAAAATGTTGAATGGCCCTACATGCTCATATATGGCCACCTTATTTTTACCCTTTACTTGTAGGGGAGGTTCTTGTATGAGTGCATTTTCCCGAGGGAGGGGCACCCAAGGGCATGAGCTTTGAGGGTGTTCCCAAACTTAGGAGAATGCAACAGTACTGAAGCCTCCCCTTATGTAAACAACTCTTAACTTTCTTATGTAAGTTCCACCTTGTTTGTGTGTGTGTGTGTGTGTGTTTTTTTAAATGGAATTTTTCCCCCCATTAATCACCATTCTCATGAGTTCCCCACCTCTAGAATCCTTTCATCCTTTCTGCAACCTCTGTCCATCACAAGAAGCTCATTACAAGCACAAATAATTCTTTGAGAAGAATTTGAATTCTTGTTTCTCAAGTAGTGGAACGTGGTATCAAATTTTCTTGATTGTGGAAACAAGAGGAGAGAAGATGTTCAAAAATGAGGCAATTACATGGATTTCCATGTTAAATCAATATAAGTATGTGATGGTAGTGTACCACACTCCACTAACGAAACTATGTTTATACCACCCTAGAAAGTAAGTTCTAAAGTTTTATTTCAAACCTATTGTTTTGTTCGAAGTTATTCAATCTCTCATTAAGTTCGAATAGCTCCTACAATTTTTTTGCTTGTGACTTTGTTGCATAAATCCAAGTTTGGTAAGGGGGGGATATTAAATCTTTACATTGATTAACATTAGAAACCTTCTAATTTCTCTTTCAATGATCTATTACAATGTACCCATGACATCACATGAAAATGGTGGATGTTAAATATAGACATTCATTTTTTTATTTTCTTACTTTTTGGCACAAAGGAAGACAAGCTTCATTGCGAAAAGAGAAAAGAAAACAACCCAAGAATGGACCCAAGGGAACCAAATTCAATGGTGAAGAGAATTTACCACCTAATGACACATAACCTAAGTAGCTGGTAGTACCATTTAATTTTAAGGCCATCACTAGAACAAAAAGTAGAATGGATTCCCTCTCCTCCCCCCCCCAACCCAAAATCCATGAAAAGTATGAAAAGTAATGCAAAGGAGTTGACATTAGCTTAGCTTTTGACAATAACCCTTTTATGTGATTATGGCATCTGGGTGCAAGCATGGTAAAGTAGACAAAAACAAAATTGGACCACTCAAAGTTTAATTTTTAAAATAAGAATTTTTTTATATAAACATAAAAAATTAATTAATTTTTTTGTAAGTAAAATTTTTTAATTACTAGCTCCATTGAATTTATGACAAGCTAAATACAAAATTTGAAAAATATTGGTCTAATAAAATTAGGTTACAAATAGATTTGAAACTAACTAGTTAATATGGTGTTACTTTTACATTAATTTTTTTATATATTAATCATTAAATAAAATAATATTCTTATTTTCAATACATCCAAGTTTTTTTTCTTTAGTTATAAGTTTTTGGGACAAACATTAACCATTTGCCTTACCATGTTTTCACCCATTTTGTTATTATTTACTAAACATTTAACGCATGGTTTCCATACAAACATAAAGCTTGTTGAAACAATTGTGGTTCAAGATATAAAGAATAAAAGGATAAAATGTGCTTGAGAATTTTGAACTTTGTGAAATTCAAGATCCATAACTATTTAAGAACTAAATTGAGCATTATGGTGCAAATGAACCTTTTTTTTTAAAAATTCAATGGAGAATTTCCCTAATTATATTGATTGCATTGAACAATGCAAGGCAACTGAAACGAGGTAGATAATTTAAGAAGGCATGAATTTAAGGTTTAGAAGGTGGACTACCATTCCAAACTCCACAATTTTGATTAAAATTAGGAAAAGTTAAAGTAGTCATTTGAGTTTCAAGTGGTTACGTGTTGAATTTTGAGTGATTGAACATGTGCATGGAACAAATTCAATTATCTAATCAAGACCCCTTGTTTCCAAGATGTTGGCAAATTTTGATTGTGCTTGTGTGTGGTTGAAATCTAATGTTTGATGTGTTTGTTTGTGTGGTTTATCTTTGTGGTTTTGTAAAACTCTAGGGTTACAATTGTCAAGGTTAAAAGTCCAATCCCATCACAATGCAATTTTCGTCATCCTTGAAATCTTGCTATAGGTTGTGGGCAATTTGTCCTAACTTGTAGATGATGATATTTTAATTTAGCTTATAAGTTTTTTTTGTGCCAATATAAATATGGCAATTAACAAGAATTTGGCAAATTTGGGCCATTTGTTTTCCAAATTTCATCTAAATTGGTTGAAATCAACATTTCAAGAGATAATTATTTATTTATTTATTCCAAAATATTAATTTTTATCAAGTAAAGGATGATATCAAATCTTGATCACCAATGATGATGATTGTCTCGTGACTTTGAAGGTTGGATACTAATCCTAACCAAGATTAGTCAACTCGCACTATTGCCCACAAAATATAGACCTTGTTATATGTATTTGTCCAAGCTAGATATGTACTTGATTTGTACAATTTATTATTATCATTAAAACAACACATTGTAATGTTTGATGACACAACCTTCAAGACTTTAACAAGGATGGTGAAGGCGATTATAATGGCCTTGTTTTTGGTTGATTTTTTAATGAGCATGAAGGTGAAAGAATATTATGGAAGGTCATTTTGGGCAAAATTAGGTCAACATTATAACACATATAATATAATTTCTCCAAATTGTGGTGCATTTACTTTTGGGTTTCACATTTGATGTTTGGGCCTTGTTAAATTTTTTTCATTAAATAGATTTTATCTAATATAATTTCAAAAATAAATCAATTTTACCAATTAAATTCAAGGAACCATGTGTATATTTATACAAGTATTATAAGAAAAAATTCATTTTAGATCTCAGTATTATTTCATTTAAAGTGATCATCCAATACAAATTTGAAATTATCTATTAAGATATGTGTTTGTTTTGTTTTGTTTGTTTGTTTGTGAGCACTATTTAACCTACCCCAAACCATGGGGCCCCTTGTTGCAATTTTGATATTGTTGGAAAACTTTCATTGATATGATGTGCACAATGGTCATTTCACAAATTTTGAACCAATTCACTCCCAAAAAAATGTATTTGTGACAATGTCAGTGGGTCCCCATTGTATAGTGTGCTTTCATCCATTAAATCATTATCAATTCTTGTGATTTTGTACACCACCAACTAAATACATTGATATGTGAACATGTACATCAAGATTTATCAAACAAATCACAACCATGTTAATTTTACTAACAAAATGTAACATAATAGCAAAATAAATAATGACCCTATGAAATTGCTTAAGTATTTAAATTGCAAAATTTGCAACATTACATCAATTTTACTAAGGCTACTCGCTTGTACTTGCTACCAAGATTACTTGGCCATCTACCTATTGCCACTACCTATCCAACATTTTTTTGTATTTTATGTTCATCGCCATCATGTGAAATCAAACCATCAAAATGCAATTCCATCACCAACATAGCCATCTTTGATGTCTATTTGCTAGGCTACATCCTTTTTCATTGCCACATATTTATCTTGCTTATAATGTTCTATTATTATGAAAGTGAAACTCTATCCAACCATTAATGAAATGCTTTAGTATAATATGTATGGCTAATTTTAGATTCTTTTAACCATCAATTAACCACATACCTTAGGCTCCAATATTTATGATATCACCAATATTGCACCACAAATGAAAGTCACTCATTTGATATTCAACTTTTCAAAATATAATCATAATTAATATATGAAATAATTGATACCTAATGGGTTTTGGGTTCAAATATACACATGCATGTACATGTATCATGACACATATGAACATGAGACATTTTCATTGATCAATATGATCAATTACATGCACCAACACTAATAATTCAGATCATTTGTTGTCAAATATGGATTCATGAAAAAACTTTAAAATACAAAAAACTAGTGGCAATGATTTTCAAGTTTAAATACACAAGCTAAAACCATCAATGATTTAGACGTATCATCTAACAAATCCATGATACAACCAATTTGCATTCCCTCATTAAAATTAAATTTTGTTTATCATTGAATTGGAGTTGTCCCAATTCCTTAAGAACAATGATTCTATTTATATAAAAACACAAGAATATTTTGATTGTGTTATTATAACATCACCCCCTATGGTCAAAGCCTTCACTTTCAATAGTTGAATCTCAATTTTTACACATTTGGTGACACATTGTAATGGTAGGAACTTAACATACCTATAATTTTATTACAACATAGTTCACCAACACAAATGGACAACAAATTATACATAGGAGTGACTTTGTTACATGTCAAAGATACATAAATGTGTATAAATGTTCATTACATTTTTCAATACCCTTTAATCTTGAGCAATCACCCAACCTAATGTATTTAACCAATTTTTTTTGTGATCATGAAACATTTTTAATATATTAAAAACCCTTTAAGGAATGATATTCTTTCACAAGCCATCTTTTTTACAAGATGTAAAAAAATGGTTGCAAATTGCATAATTTCCATATGCTTCTTATGGGCTTCTCATCAACAACACCATGGGTCATTTACTCCAATGCAAATTCAAGTCAATGACATGTAAGAACAACTTTAAGCTCTTGGTCTAACTATATCATTTATGAACATAAAATTTGTCACTTTTGACTACATTGATGTTTTAACAACCTTGTACATCTCCCATTTAATTGTTTTGATAAATATCCCATTTTATTGGGATGAATATTTTTTTGTGCTGCACATGACTTTAAATTAAACATTTAGTGTATTGCAAAATCCCCTCTAAACCCACCTTCATATCTATTGGGTCCATAAAATGGGAATGATTTCAAAGTTAGTTTGATACATCAACTAGACACATTTTATAACTCTTGATTTTTCAAAAGTTAGGTTAGCACATATGATAATTTGAAAAAACTTTGAAAACATAACAATTGGTTGCATAATTGTTTCATTATTAAAGGATTTCATTTTATAAATGTTAAAAACAACATTAATGCCATGACCTTAATGTGGATGTATAAAAAGTACTCATGATAAATTCAATAAAATGTTATTCTTAGGATGAAATGAAGCTAAATGTTTCCAAGTGGAATCAAGCCAAGCAAGGTGTCGCAACCCCACTTTGGGGCTAAGTGTGAGAATGTAACTCACACTCCCAGAAGTGGGAAAATGGAGTCCTTCGGGACTCCCGAAAACTCAGAAGACGATTTGAGGGGTCAAATCTCCTCGCCTTGGTGCGTTCTTTATATCAATGGAAAGGTCTTGAAGAGTAGATACCCAAAATGGCCTCGCATGGGCCATTTGAACATCTGCAGTCCAAGTTATGGGCAAAAGAAGGGCCGGGAGTCAAATTTCCAGTTTGACTCCCGACCACTAAAAGTCGGGAATCGACCTTTTCCCGACGTCGCCTCAAGGAGTGCAACATGGCGTTGAAAAGCTCTCGACGAGAGCTACAACTTTGGTTTAGACCTCGTCCTAATCCAAGTTTGGGGCGAGGAGCTATGAGCGTCCAAAGTCCCAAGACTCTAACTCGAGACAGTTTCGGGACTCCAACTTGGGAGTCTCGGGAAAAACAGCCATTTGGATGTAGCCTCGCGGGAGAGCTACAGAGAATACTATATGAGGGAAGGTGGTGGCTTCCCCCGAGTTCGGGCCGTGGTAAATCTTGTGTGTAAAAATGCTCGTGGCTTGTCCCAACACTCAAGGGTGTTCCCAAATGCTAACTAACCCTCTTGTGGTTGGTTTTGGATGCAGATTCAAGCTTGATAATCTAGTCCTTCTTACTAATTTAATCCCGGGACTTCTAGCATGCCCCTCTACCCCCTTTTAGTGCTGGAAGTCGAGAACGCCCCTCAAGCCCCAACTTTCTACAACTCTACATAGTTGGACCCTCAAGTGGGTTCAACAAGGGACTTGGGAGTGCGTCACAAGGAACCAAGACTTGGAATGAATGTAAGAAAGTGCAAACACATTCTTACATGAAGTGCAAGTGTGTGAAAGTTAATGGGAAGCACCCCTACAACTGCTAAGTTGGATCCTCATTTTGGGAGTTGAAAATCTTGGGGTGTTTCAAGTATTTGGATAAAGGTTTTGAAGCTTTTTTTAACCATTGGAAAGTTCTTGAAAACTATTGCAATAAAATGGGATTACATTCAAAACAAATAGTTATGACATAAATTATGGCCATTTGAAAGTTAGGAGTCAAATTTGCTAATATGATTCCTATACACTTAAATGATGTTTTGCATAATCAAATCATATCCAATTGAAGAGTTTGATGTGGTGTTTGAAAACTTGTTTTAAGGCTACAAAATAAACTTTAAAGTGTTCAGTTTGATTATCATTTAAAGGAGTTATGGGTGAAAGCATGTTACCCCCTCAAAACATTGTTGTCACAAGTAAATTTTTTTTGTATTTAATTATTTTGGTATGGAATTCATATTTTGAAAAAAATTATTTCAATTTAAGTATATTTGATTAACCTAAATGAATTAAATTAGTTTTTATTAAAAATTTGACCAACATTGAAGATTTCAAAAATATAATATATATTTGTGATCAAATAATACTCATCACATGGTATTAAAAAATTTAAACAACGATTGTATGTAGAATTATTTGATGAAACTTTATGTGGTCAAGATATCAATATAAAATCTATCAAATAAATCTAAGGCCATTTGTAAATTTAAAATTTTTATGATTTTTTTCATTTTCTGAGCAATAAAAACATATTAATTAAAAAAGTGAAAACTCCATTACCATATGTAAGAGGGAAATATTCTTCGTTTGGGCATGGTTTTTAGTTTTCATTTCACTTTTATTTAATAATGTTTCATGAACCAAAAACATGATGCCCTACAATTGTCAAAAAATGTATGTTACATACTCTATATACATTTAACTTATATAGTTTTTTATATTTAACATTGGATCAAAATTAATTTTGAAATAAAATGAACTTTGAGTTCCAAATACATATCATGCACAAAGTTATTTGCTTGAATTTAAAATTGTCAAAAGGTCACCAACAATATTAAAATTTATGCATACTATGATATTAATTATACATCATTTTTGTTTGCCAAAGTGATTCACTCCTAATGTGTTTTCACCTTTATAATCTTCCAAAAAATCAAATGTTAGAATTTTAAACTTGGGGGTCTTAGGAAAAAAAATAATGATCACTACATGTAATCCCCATGGGGAGTTATAAAATATACTATAAAAAGGAGAATGGTGACTCTTTTTTAGTTCAAGTCGTAATGAGTCTTGTGAATTCATGGCTTGTCCATTCACCATTTTAGCTTTAAACGCATAACCACTTTTTTTGTTTTGTGTAATTAAATATTTTTTAGAGCTTCATTAGAACAGGTTATCTTATTCACATCTTGGACTTCTTACACAACCATCTTATAAGGTATGTGAAACTAAAGAAACATGCTGAAAGTTTTCAAGTCTTTTACAATGCACTATATAATAAAATTTACACCAAATTTTGGTGTCAAACCTTTTAGAACGCTTGAATTAAAACCAAATTTAGCCTTTTGAACAACCTCATTGTAAACTTTGAAACACGCTTTTAGATTTTTTTGATGGTGTCATTAGAACCAAGAAAATACTATCAATTAAAATAAATTCTTGAAAGTCATTGCTATCCTATTTTGTTTGTGTTCTTTTAACATCACAAACCTATAAAAAGATGACAACTACTAATGAGACCTTAGTGATAAAATTTGAACATTATGAATTTTGTGAAAACCATGGGAACACCAATGAATAAAAGTTTGTGAAAGAATGAACAAATGAACATCATGTTTAGGCAAACCAAAGTTAGTCAATTAAATGAAGTGAGTTCATGTCATGGATGGAATTAATATAACAAAACCCATAAAATAATTTGAAGGTGTAACCGATATGTAATGGTCAAACACTAGTGTTTATGATTCCAATGTCACATTTATCAAACCAAAGTCAAGCCAAACCAAATATGTTTAACATCTAGATGGAAAATATGTATTTTGTATTTTGATGTTTTAAAAAAAAATCATTTATGAAAGGACGAAAATTCAACACATCTTTATTTTGTTGTTAATTTTAGATTGGTAAGATCTTTTAATGAATGCAACAAGGTTACCAGCTATGTATATTGCATGTTCCAGTTGATCTTAAGATTTGCTAAACAAATTTTGGATTGGAAATTTATCATTTATCAGAATAACTAGCTTGGAAGGTATTTGTAACTTGGCATTGAGCATGGTATGCCAAGCAAAACTAATAAAATAAAGTTTAGAATGCTCCAAGATGTGAACTTGTTGTTTGATGTGAATGAGATCCACAAGAAATAGGTTTTTTTTAGGGGACAATATATTTATAGGGTTTAGACTATCCATTAAACTTTAATCAAAATTTCCCTACAACCATGAGAGAGTTAAATGGAACAAAAATACCTGTACTATCCATGGTTGTGATTTGAGTTTTAAAAACATAAGAGGAATACTTGCAAATATAAGAGACCCTCCAAATACATTTTGAACTTTTTTTCAAGTGTTTTATGAAAAAGAAAGGACAAAAACAAGAGCTAGAAGTGGTAAGAAAATAATCAAGAACATATCTATCTATGAAGCAAGGTACGTAGTTTGTTTTGTTTTGTCGAGCTGAGATCTCCCAAACCATGGCACTTCATGCCACGCTCTTGGTATCTTCAAAAAGCACTTGATGAGTCGGGGTGCACCAACTTGGTTTGTGACTGTTTGGAGCTACGGTGTGAAAGTTATTGATTATTGAACCATTTTCTTAATGAAATCTGAATAAAATCGAAACTGAAAACTGTATTGAAATTTGAGGGCATGTTGTTGGAAAGCCCTTAGTGAGTCAGATTTAAAAGAGTTTATTTCATCATTTTCAAAGCTAATGTGTGGAAGGTATTGATTTTGAAGTGGATTTTATTGCTGGAAATTCAAAAAAATTGCAGAAATTGGGTTTGGAAGGAAAAATCAGTTGAGCCCTCGATGTGTTCACACGTGGGCTCATGGCAGATGCTACACTAATAAAGATTGAAAGGCCAGAGTGAACCAGCACCCACATTGGTACCTTTTTGAGTGAGGCCGCTTAGGGGTCACATTAAGCCTCAAAAATGTTAGATTTGAACTCAGAGCCCTGATTTAGCCTAAGCATGGGATATTTGTAATATTTAGAAATAGTTAAAATGAAAATTTTTCGCCTTCTTTTTGGTTTAGAAAGTTTTGCCATCTTTTACCCTTCTTTTTGGTACTTAATTACTGTTGTTGAGGCTGTTCAGAGATCAGCCTTCTTTAAAGAGTTGCAAGAGCATTGTGAACTTATTGATAAATTTTTCAGAAAGTATGCTGCTCAGGCATGGACTATAATGTTTTGAACCCAACAGCTAACTAAATAAGTTCAATTTTGTCAGGATGTAGATTAGCTCTGCATTCCTAAAGCACTGGGCCAAATTTCCTAGTGCATCTAGAGGCTCTATTGCAGAGTGTAAAAACTGCTTGGACTTTTAAAAAAAATTTAAAACATATTGCAAGAGTGGGCATTATGTTTTTTTTAACAAAAATATTGCAAGAGTGGGCATTATGGTTTTTTTAATAAAAAAACCCAGCATTTATTGTTCACTTTTTCTTGTGATAGCTGGTGGGTACTTGTCAAATATCACAGAAAAAAAGAGTTAAAAAATATTTTTTTTGCCTATGCACTTTATGCCGGGTAACTCCCTCATACAAGCAGGGAATTCTCAAAATAACTGCCCTTCACTCCAGCCTCAGGGGCAGTTATTATTTCAGGAACTCCCTGGCCCTCGGGCATTAGCCTACACCAAACATCAGCTCTTGTCAGTTGGGAGGAACATTTCAGAGAAGGCTAGAACTTCTTTTGGCAATGGGAAAAAGGACAAGTCTCCTTCCCAACCTTGACAACCAAAATCATGCTCTCTACCTGTGAGACAGATGACATAAGGAAAAACAAAGAAGAGAGAGCACTATATTTTTGTTGCTAGCCTAGTTGCTGCTGCTGCTACCTCTGACACAGTGGAGCAGACCAAATCATGCTACCTGTGAGACAGAGGACATAAGCATAATGAAACCCCCTCAGGTAGATCTCCAAGCAATCACTTTGCACATTACTCAAAAACAATTGCCTGCTGCCTCTTAGGTATAGAGCTGTTCCCATGTTCCAACTGTTTGTACTAACCAGTGTTGAGCGGGTATTTGATTTTGTTACTGTCTAGTTGGGTCTTTTCCCCTTTGCTTTAATTCTTCTACTAGCTTTCCCAATGGAAAGTTTTACACCATATTTTAATTTCCATGGGTTAGTCTACAAAATCCAATTTAAAGATACACCCTAGAGGTAAGATGATAAATCACAACCCCTTCCCCCCCCCCCCCCCCCCCCCCCCCCCCCCCACCATTATTACCTACATTTTTTTTTTATTTATTTTAAGTCTCCACCTATAATGAGATAAAAGAGGGAGTTGAATTATATAGAGAG
>Ga0116231_10010091_pt1 | contig 15451 bp, 16 predicted proteins | sample S1TSphgellanicum_2_FD_89695 | JGI IMG/M metagenome (GOLD analysis project Ga0116231, IMG submission 89695) | Host-associated microbial communities from peat moss isolated from Minnesota, USA - S1T2_Fd - Sphagnum magellanicum MG | ecosystem: Host-associated > Plants > Peat moss > Unclassified...
ACCAAAATAGTTGAAAGTTGGTCTTGTAGTTGCAAATATTCTCAAATCTAGTCGCAAACGACTATAAGTCGCATGTAGTCGTAAATTGACTGGTTACATTTTGGCTGATTTCTACTAGTGATGGTCAAAGGAGTGTGAGGTTCAATCGAAAGCCCATTAGGCCAATACTAAATGCAATAAAAGCAAAAAATACAAGCAAGATTCAAGCAATAAAACTAAAAATTTTAATAAATTTGACCAAAAGAAAGTTTTTAGATACTCAAACAAACAAAATTTGAAGATGAACAATGAATAAGGTTTTTTTTTTTTCAATTTCAATTTTGCACTGTTACAAAATATTGGTTGGTAGGTTTGATTACATTTTTAAAATAACATTTAAAAAAGTCCTGGATTAATACATCTAATCCTACCAAAGGGATTGTATTCAACAAAGGTGGGAACATTGTATTGAAACAAATGAAGGTTTTCCAAGTAAGGGAAAACAATCCCCAACAAATATTGATCCTCCACATAATGATCGTCAAAGGACTCCAAAAAAATGGCACTATATAGGCTATTGAACATGCTTATGCATAACATTTCATCTACGAGCAAGGTGTTGCCAATGTGAAATATAAGGATAAGCAGAAAATAAACGTCAAGGTTTTTGTGGAAAATTTGCTTGTCAAGTTTATCTAGCAAGAAATGGAGATTTCACATGCAAAACTTTTGATCAGACACTCTAGAAACATGTATAGAAATTTTTGTTTTGTGACATATTTGATCTAAATAATTATGGATATTTTGACACTAGGCTGTAAACCAAATATACACCTAGAATTGAACAAGGCATTTCTCTATAAATTCATTTAATCCAGGATAGATAATGATAGTGCGAGAACCTCTATTGAAACATGTTACAATCAAAATTCCATTTAAATTGAAAATCACATGAAATAAATTCGCCTCCACTATAAGTGAACCAGGCACTTCAACATCAACACTTACAGTCGAAGGAATCTCATCCAAGCCAACTGCAACGACCACGTGTGAATTTGACAACTCCACATCTTTCACTTTAGGCATTTGAGAATTGAAACCCAAAGTCAAAGGAATCTCATTCAAGCCAGATTCAACAACTGCGCATGAATTTAATTACTCCCTATCTTCATCCCTATCTTTTGCTTCCTCAAGAAAGGGCACACCAATAATTTGAAATTTTCAAACAGACAGTAGTTATAAAAGTCCAAAAATAGACTAACAATAAAAATCAATGAGATTGGACAATCCAAAACAACATTGGAAAAAAGGAGCAAAAAAAAAAATTGGATTATTTATTACAAATGTTGAATGATTTCCATAAAAACTTGTGAAATAGGCCATGGTGCATTTTTCAAACAACATCCAAAATCTAACATCATTTTCCTTGATACATTTTATGGCACCAAAAAGATAGAGCTCCACAAAGGTGGGAACACTAAGCCCAGAGTAATAAAAGAACGCTAAGTATAGGAGAAGAACCTTCATCAAATAATTATTCTCTTTTGGCACGTACTCATAAAACTCAACAAAGATGGCATTAGAGGGTGGATTCAGGTAGGTTCTATAAGGTGTGTATGAACAACATATTCCTTGAGTATTAGGATACCTAAGGAAGAAATAAAAAAGGTCCTTATGATAAATTAATTTATCATGAATGAAACGATCAACACAATAATGGCATGGCTTGATGGGAAACTGTAGAAAGTGCTTGTTAATCTCAATACCTATCTCTTCAACTATTTTTCTCAAGTAGGCATTCATCTTGGCAAGTGGATCAAACGCCATATATAAACAGTAAATTGTTTTAAACACCTAAGGAGGAATTCCTTTAGAGTTGGCTTGGGTACAACGCTTTTACCTAGTAAAGTAGGGCCCTTAGCCAAGTTAAATGATGGAAGTAGGAGGTGATTAATTTTAAAATACTCCTTCCCAACAAGGATCCCCTTCAAGTTGAATATCACATGCAAATGATTTACCTCCATGTCCTCTACATCCCAAGGAGGGGGAGATCTGAAACCTCCAAGAGTGGGTTCTTTCCCCTTATCTTCCTTGGCAGTTTCATGGAGGATTCCAAAAACACCATCATCTTCGGCCCCATCGAATCCTACAAAGGGTGAATGCAGATGCAACAAGACTAATGGCTTAAAAGATGGGAGAAACGAAGGTGGGGATGGAGAGCCTCAACTGGGCGAAAGCTAGACTAGAGTAAACATCAATTTCCTCTATCTTTCTTGCCTTTTTACATGCCTTCTCCAATGTAATTCAATCTCATCATGTTGTCCAAATATCTAAACAATTTTCTTTTGAATTCCACCAAGGCTAAAAAAAACATAATATTATCCCAATCATTTGAATCCTTAGATGTGTCCTCGCTAGAGTCATCGAACAAAAAATCACATCCACTTGCAAACATAAAGTAGAAAAGGGTCAAAATTGAACCAAATAGGAAAAGGACAAAATAAACAAATTGAAAAGTAAAAAGAACATCAATAAACAAATGGCAAGGATGGAATCAGAAGCCAAATATTGGAAGGTAAAAAGCTTAAAATAAATATATGTACAAAAAACAAAAGGACTCGGTTTTCATCCTGTGCGATAATATTTTTTAATTCATGCCAGTTTTGTGGCCACAAGAGAGGATGGTTTGGTGGCCACCAGATGCATACTACACTTTAGAATAAAATTATAAAATATGCTATCTAAATGTATTCATAATTTAAAAGAAATGTACAATGTTTAATGAAGAGAACCATTAGTTGTAATTTAATATAGCTTTAGGTGGGCTCAATTCCTCCAAAGGAACTTGTCTATTCATCTCCATACCAATATCATCATCATTGAAAGCCTTAACATCATCCTCCTTAGCAACAATGGCCATCTATAATGGTTCCACAAAACAGATGTCAGCCATGTTGGTATATCACTACATGGTATTTCATCATTTGTCATTTTCTTCTTTCCAACTACATGAGAGTGAAAACTCCTCAGGATTGACAAATTACCGCTACCCACTCTCATGTTCATCTCTTTGATAACAACCCCACGAATAGCCTTTCTCATGGGTTTCTTCGTTTTTGCAAGAAAAAATGTATCCACTTCTTCTAGTTCCTCCTCTACACCTAACCCTTGTTGTTCAAGATCTATAGCCAAGGTCAAAGCACAGATTGCAAGGGGCACTGGATTTCTATCATACAAAATTGATAGACTAGTCATTGCAATCATTTTAGCCTTGTCGAGCAAGTCCATTGGAATGAGCTTAAGAACCTAAACTTTTTTTTCCTAAAATTACATTGATATTGATTCAGAATCCTAAATGGATAACAAACCTTGAAACATACACATAGATTTAGGATTCGCGAGAACATACCAAGCATAAATTTGTTAACACTCCACCGCTAAGGATATTGAAACACGCCATTCTAGCATGCAAAAGTGGCAGTAGAATGAATCGAATGGCATCGGGGTTGAATTTGAGCTTATACAACCTCTGTTTTTTCAAAAATGGACAATCGTAGATGCGAACCTTCACTAGAAGATGTCTTGACACAAAAATCTCCTCTTGCGGAAACTTTCTTGGTAAGCATATACCAAAAATGGTGAGTTCATCCATGAACCTAATGACCTCACTAAAGGAACCTCCTACTTGGAAGCCTGGTAAAATCCATATTCCATAGAGATGTCACCTAAGATGCCCTTTTCCTAAAATGTTATGACCAAATTGTTAAAGGACTTTTGGTTGCAAATATATACAATTGCTTTGAAGGTGACCTTCATGAACAACAAGCTTGAGAATATACTCTTCCAATCTATTTGAGAACAAACGTTTAAGTCTTCACTTAAAGACTTCACAGTCAAGAAAACAACAAATATCCTCCTGAATTTATTGTTTAGGAGCCATCCATAGGGTCCTTAAGGCTGTTGAGTTCCAAGAGTGGATCAACCTTATAATGTGATTCCAAGGCTAATTTGTGGGTTTCCATCAGTTCACCTTGAAATCCACTACTTGAAAACTTTGTTAAATTCATCAAAGGATGGATCCTTGGATGGATTCATATGGATCTTCCCCTTGGAGAAATCATCATTTAGTGCCCTTTCTAGTACTGCAAACAACACCTTGCTATACTTATGTTGCAATTTCACTTTTTTCCACATCTCCTCAGTGTAAGGTTGTGGACTTTGTGCTATTGGTTGAAGATGTCTATGGAATACTATGATCTCATTTCTAATCACCCTTCGTTTCTTGATGTTGTAGCAAAACTTTGTCATTGTCACAAGGTGTGGGTTGCCCCTTGTCGTAGGCCGATCTTGCAACAAAATTTTGTGCGCTTTCAAACCATGTGCCAGCTTCACCATGTGAGACTCCTTTAGCCCCACAAGGCAATAGAATGTCAAATTTCCCATAAATTTTGGTCTTGAAAATAGTTTTCCATACTCGTCCAAAATATTCCCCTACTCCCACAGTAACAAAATCTCCTTACACTCTTCATAGATTAGGTCCAAAAGCAACAAGACTAACATATAATCCTTCACTGATCGAACCACAAACACAATTGTCAATGAAGCCTCAAAGCCCTACTCAAAACTAATAAAACATGTTAAATCATTTTTAGAACCAAACATTCAACATGGATTTCTTATGGAAAATATTTTTTGAAAATCCGTACCTTGTAAGCTCGTGTTTTCTTCTTCTCTTGTTCGAATTATGGGCTCGGTCGACTGAACTCAATCCATATTTTTCGCACGTGTTAAAGATTTTCCCTATATGAAGGGACTAATTTCTTCAACGTATTTGGATTATTGAAGACAGACAAGGGCTTACAAAGCTTTACAAAATCAACATTCCAAATGACAATGATACCAAAGGCCTGGAATTATTCATGTATGTCATCATTGACATCGTCCATCGTGAGTATTTCCTAAGGAAATAAATAAACAAATTAGTTCGAATGAATTCAATGAGATGACTCGAGTAGTGGGCGGGGAATTAAAAAAAAACTATAGTATGGAAATTACCTTCATAGCCTAGATTGTATGTTGTCCATGCACAATAAAGAACATCAAATTGGAAATAACAAACTGGTTTCTTGGATGTGTTTCTAGAATCTTAGTTGGATTTGTCAAATCAATAAGAATAACAAAATTGGACACTATTACTCGATGTAATGGAACATCAAAATTTGATGTTTGATTTCGTTCATGTGTGTATCGTTCAATGGGTGGTACACAATTCTCCGAAGAAGAGGCAGGAATCTATCCACAAGAACCTTTACCCCTTCAACAAGCTTGTTTTCAAGGGGGAAATAGTTAGAAAATTCACTCCTGATTTATTCATCGACATGCTTGCATTTGGTCTCGTCAATGCCTTTCAAATATTTCTTCATGATGAGGTTATCATTTGTTTTTTCCCTTTTTTCCTTTATTGTTGCTTCCTTTTCTTCTTTTTAGGAGCTCTAATAACTGATGAACCTTCAACATTGGTTTGAGCCACTTTAAAAGTTGTCACCATTCTATTGTCCTTCTTGATGATTATCACAGTCACCATTTTGTCCCACATTTAACATATTAGCTTTGTTATCCTATTCAGGAAATTTGCAACCTTGAATTTTCTTCTCTCACAACTATTCGGGTGCAGGTTGTCATCCATCTTCAAAATTGGGCCAACGGTCCCGACTTGTGACGGAGAGAATGGAACTAGTAGGAAGACCACAACCTACTATGGATCATCCTTGTAGGCCTTAAGGTTGACAACATGAACATATTTAACATTGTCAAGGTCCTTCCATTTCTCAAATTGGAAGCACCACTCAATATGTGGTGTTTCCATAGTTAATTCAATACCCCCCTTGTCTACCTCCCTTTCTAATAACCAGATGTCAACATCCACGTTCTCATAGTTGTTGTTATATTCTAGTTTTTGCCCAAGGATTTTTGGTGAAGAGGTGAATATGAAGACCATTATGACATGGATGGGCAAACTACATTAACAATAAAAAAAGAAAAAGACAATATGGTAACCACCAAATCGTTTCCTATACCACATCTAATGAGAACAATCTACTAGTCACTAGATAACAATTTATATTACAACGTAGGTGGATTTATTTACTTCCATTACATTACTATTTTATCAATAAGACTTTCAACACATAACAATTTAGTATCCACCAAATGATAATCCTTGTCTGTCGTCGTCATATCGATCTCGTGGCCACCAAATCATTATTAATTTTGAAGGAAGAAACTTAATCCCATTCAACGAGTAAACCTATCAATGATCTAGTGGCCACAAGATCATTTTGTCTTTGATTAATTCCCCTGTGTATGATCTGGTGGCCATCGAATCACTACATTTATGCTATGTCTTAGATTTGATGATCTCGTGGCCACTGAATCACTATGTTTATGTTATGTTTTAGATTTGATGATATGGTGGCCACCAGATCGTTACTTCTTCAAAGAATCTCGTTGAAAATGAGCCAATGCACACCAGACCTTCACAACGTCAAATATTATCATCGGTCATGATGTGGCAACCACCAGATATTAACATTTTGAATAATTGACCTTGAAGCGATCTGGTGGCCACTAGAATGGTTTTTTCGTGAAAACTATCATTTCTAATAATTTAATGGCACTACATCATTACTATGGCTACTCCTCAGGGACATAACGATCTGGTGGCCATTAGGTTGTTACATAGGCTACTCCTCAAGGACATAACAATCATATGGCAGCCAAATTGTTACAAGATTTAGTCCTTAAGGCCATAATGATCTAGTTGCCACCAAATTGTTATTTTCCTTAAAGACTAGTGTTGGTAACAATCTGGTGGCCACTGAATTAATTTGTTTTCATATATTGACACTTCAATGATGTGGGGGCTGCTAGATCATTGTGTGGTTTTGGAAGAACAATGGTGCCTACCTAGCGGCCATGAGATAGTTAAGTCTTTGAATACTAACCTTTCAACGATATGGTGGCCACTAGATCTTGTGCGTCCTTGAGGATTAAGGTTGGTAATGATTTGGTGGCCATGAAATTGTTTCATCCCGATTTGCATGGATATCCTCGAAAATCAATTACGTTTAAAGAAAAACACTATTCCATTGACCTTAAAAATTACTATACCTAATGTATTCATTTAAAGGCTTTTTCATGAACCTATAATGAAATTTAAAAACTAGGACCGAAATGCATAGACCTCCAATTCCAGTTCAATGTTTTAGTCATGAAGTTTGTGTCTAACTTATATTTGCACGAGATTTTACTTCTACATTGTGCAAAAGTCTCTATTTAATGACATTTTTCCATATTCTATATCAAGTGAAAAAGGATGTCCTGGTAGAACAAGATCTTGATCCATTGTGTTCATGCACAATTTTTTTTTTCTTGTCCTATGAGATAGAATTGAATTGGATAGAACTAGGAAATCAAGGACATACCTTGTTTTTGCCATTGGAAGATGCGTGTCATGTCCCCAACTCAACTAATCTATAATAGTTTTGTAGACAACAACATATATCTTTAACACAATGTTAGTTTGATGTTATTTCCTTAGGGATACATATTAAAAGGATATTGAAGAAATTAAAAAGGTTGGGTGATTAACTGTCATACAATTTATGCATCAAGGACTTAGGGTTCCCAATAGTCTCAACTATCTTAATTGGAATACTTGTTGCAAGATCAAACCTTAAGCCATTAAAGCTTTATCTAGAAGTGGATCAATAGAACCGAGCTTCAATTGGTTTTAGGTCAAAAATATTTCCCTTTGTTTTTTTATGTTTTTTTGAAAATGAAATAAGCATATGCAATGATCTAGAATTGAAAAGCAAGGCCACTAAAATAATGGTACACCATAAACCTTAAACCTAAATTTTATACATTAAATTCTAGAAACATTAAATAAACATTTGAAATATGAACCATTTAATAAGTATTTTACTATCTTTGAGTTATTTATCAAGGATTAATGTACTATCCTTAAATGATAAATTAAGTAACTTCTTATATTTAATTTAGTATAATTGATTTTGAGTTCATGAACATGGACAATTTAGTTTAAAGATATTTGATAATTACATAATAATTAACTATTGATGTTTCAGTATGTAAACTGCACTTCAATACATATAATTAAGAAATATGATTCTTAATGGATTTAACATGTATCTTTGAACTTCCATGAAATTTTTTGTTAATGTGTATAATAACATTTGAACTTCAATTTTTTCATAAGTAGGATTAATATGTACCTAATTAGGTAGATAGGTAAGTACATATGCCTACCTACCTATGTTTTTGAATGTTCATACCTACTTATGTAAACTATATGTAAATTAGAAAATTGTTTTCATATGCAGGTAGATAGTAAGTAGAAAGATAGATAAATAGAATATATATGGTAGGTAAGTAGGTAGGTAGGTCGATAGGTAAGACATAGGTAGATAGATGGTAGGTAGGTAGGTAGGTAGATGGTAGGTAAGTAGGTAAGTAAATAGGACATAGGTAAGTAGATGGTACTATAATGCAACTATAATTTGTGACTATAATTACATGTTTGGATGGAAAAGTAAAATAAAAGTGCAAATTTTTATCCATTATTGTAAATGGATCCTTGGATGGATGAAAACCTAGTTGTTTTTGCAATTGGTCATAGTTGTTTTGGCAATTAAAACTAGAATATTTTGATGATTAAAACATATGGGATATCTTTGGAATTACAATATTTTTTTGATAATCAACTTGTGTCTAATTTTTTATTTATTGGTTTTTATGTATTGTTTATTGACATGGATAGTCCAAATTATTATATTTTTACTAAATATGTTTGAGTTATGTTCTATTTATTAATATTATATATGATGATTATTTAATTACATATCATACATGTAAATTAGATTTTATCGGTAAAATTACAACTTATTATAATCATAATCAAATATGATTTTTTTTAATCAAATAGAAATTTAAGATGTCTAAAAAAGATATCATTTATTTGATCATAAGACTTTTACCATTTGGAAGGTGGAAAATGAAAGAGAAACTTTCATTTGGGGGCCACCAAATGATGCAACAATAAATATATTATCAAGAACATGTGTTTAGGGAGCAAGTTTTTTACTAACTTATGCATAATGAAGTTACTGTCTTGCTTGAGTTTACATTGATGATAATATGTTTCATGGCAACCAATTGAATGAAGTTATTGATGTTTGCATGTATTTAAGGTGTCTCTCTCCTTTTGTTCTTCTAGTGTTTCAGTGCTTGGAAGAGGATGAACAACACGAAGGGCCACACCAATTTGGCACCATGGTGTCTAGTAAGTCTAATATGACAAAGGCCTATTTCAAAGGGTTTCAAGTCAAGTACATGTGCAATCAAGCTAGGAAAATTGATTATCACGCTATAATTCATCTAACCATTTGGGACAAGAACAAGTAGAGCACCCCAAAGTACTGTTATTTTGTCAAATTTACTAGTTAGTACAAAGATATTCTGGCTCAAATAATCTCATATGCCACAAAAATTTATCGGTGACATGAATAGGTTATGACCTTAAGTTATTAGAAGGCTTGAAACGTGCCAAGTCTTAACATTAATTATGCTACCATGCTACCAAGGTGTTGTTATGAATGGAACATGCAATGCGAAATCCTGTGACTATTTTTCAACATATTAGGCGACAAAATGGTGACCCCAAACCAAACTCCAACTTCGTGTTTTTTCCATTGTAAATAAGAGTGAATTATGATGAAGAGGAGTTGTTAGATGACAACATTATCAATCCAATACCAATTTTACAAAGTTCTCTTCTTGATTATTGAAATACTTTAGGCAACCAAGGCATTACTATTGCCAAGCTTTTGTGTAGCTTTTCCTTCTTTACACCCACTAGTGCATGGACTCAATTCAATGGATGTAATTGTGACCTTCCACATTCCATACTCCTATTGGCCACCAAGCGGTGTAACTATTAATGAAAATCATTATAATTTTCACATAAATGGAAGTCAAACTACTTATTCCGTGTTTTTAAAATTGTTGCACACATGTAGGCAAAACAATTTATGATGATTTGTTAATTCAGAAACCCATAAATTATGACAAATTTTGCTTAATGATGTGTTGCCATCCCATTTGTATGATGTCATGCATATTTGTTCTAATTTTTATACCAAACATAAATAATATTAAAAAATACAATATTAAGACTAAGGATTTATAATTTTAATGATAATAACAACTTGATAAATTGGTTTGAAATCTCCAAAATCTCAATAAAATAGACAGTAAAATAGAACTAAGTTCAAAGAGGCAAGTTATTATGCAATGAATTAAAAATACTCACACATTGTCAATTTTATATGTATATTATATATGTTCTCACACGTGTATATTTTTACATTCAAGATTGAATTATTTTATTTGTTTTAAATTGATGAAACATAGAGTGACAAATAAAATCCATGAATTTTGAAATTAATTATGTTTTGTGTTTAGACTTATAACTGCATACATCAATGATGTCCTGTTAAAATACAAAAACATCATGCAACAATTGTATTAGAAAAAAATTCAAATCATGTCTAGTATAATATCATCTTGAAATAAATTTTCAAGTTTACTAGAAGACTTCTTACCACCACATTGTAATTGGTGAAATAATATTCAAAGGCAAACTTGACAATGTGGAACCCAATGTACTTAATAGCAAAACATAAAGTAAATCAATCTAGTGATTTACATTGATGTATAATTAAAATAGAAAAATAATATTTAATTACTTTACATATAATTTACTTCAACATTGTTATAATTCATAAGTGTCGTGATTCTCCCAATGAATACAAAATAATGATCATTGTAGAATATTAATATTATTCTTGTAACATTGAGATTTGATTTATTTTTTCCTATTTCCACTTAGCGCTAAGTTGGAAAACTATACCAATAAACTAATTGTAAATCACTTATAAGAACAACGTTGAATTTTGTCGAACTCAACATTTTAACCCATTTCCACAAAAAAATATAAATATTAAAAAAAAAATTTAACTTCATAATAATATAATTATGGAAATAAATAAGGACCATGGAAATCAAGTTGAACTTTGATATATTAATCCCAACTTAATAAATGTTTTCATATATTAAACTCCATTTATATGTAACACTATAACAATTCATAATTGTGTTTGATTTGCATGATGATTTATTCAAATAATTTTGACAAATTTCAAAAGATCATGGCCATCCAAAATTTCATTGGGTACCTTTTTATTTCAAAAGCAATTCCCAATTTTACAAAAAAAATTATTAGTTAGCCTTACATTGCATGAGAACTTTTATTTGTAATTTTTTTTTTCAATTGATGCTTAAAAATTTTCCATTAAAAATAATATTCTAAATTTTTTACCCAAATTTGTAAATAGGAATATAATTTTTTTTATTAATTATAGAAGTCCATGTTTATATAATTGATCTTTAATACCATGGAAATTATTGTGTGAAAAAACTTATTCCAACGAATAAGATTAGTATGCACCTAAATAATACAACAAACTAGTTAACAACAAATATTGAAACTATGCAATGAAATGTTTATTGAAGTTGACAATTAACAACAATGTTGGCTGGTCATTGCATATAGATCCTATAAACCGGCCAAGCCTTGAATGTTAAATGTCCGAAACTTAAATGGATGAAACATGGTTAAAACCCTTTCGTCCATATAACATCATCTTGGTAGCCCAATTTAGAAAAAAGGTGGGAAGGAACATTTCAACTTGTGAGAATCTTGATTTAGGATTTTTGGGTGTCTTTCTCTCAAAGGGAAATCTCCAACTTTTGGAAGTCACAAATTAGGGTTTCCATAGGTCTTTCTCTCTTCTAATGTTATGTATTTCAGCTCTATCCTTGTTTACTCTTTTCAAGTAATTCCTCCCTAGCCTATTTATCTCGTTATCTTTTCCCAAGTTACTCTTCTTCTTTCATGACACCAAGCTTTTTCACTTCATCTTCTTATTTGTATCATTGTTGTCTTTTTTTTTCTTTTAATCTCAAGAATTCCGAACATGGCCTTCCACAATTAGAACGTCTGAAACATGCAAAAGTTCACAACGCTACATGGCATCCAAAAGTTGCAAAAGCAAGCAATGATATACAACATTCGAAAGTTGCAAAATCAAACAACGTTACAATGAGTGTTTTCTACCCATTTCCTTTCTCTCCAATTTTCTTATTGTAAATCTTGCAAAACATAATAATCAATAAGCTTTTCATTTGGATTTCACCTCTACATTAAAGATATGACAACCATAGCTTCCCATCTTTCTTGTGAGATGGGGTCATGTCAGAATTTCCAACCTCTTAATGCTTCTCCTCCCTTCCCATCCTTTTAAAAAAATCTCTATTATGATTTTTTCCCACCCTATAAAGAGAAATCACATAAACTCCATGTTGTTCAAGTGATCATTCAGTAAGCATAATGACAAGTTAATCGTTATATGATTTTTCATAAATTGATTTCCTCAACACATTGTTTACATTTAGAAGATTCAGTCATTCATCCAATTGAGTAGCAGAGAGTGGAATTTTCGTATTGAGTTACTAAAAGTCATTAAACAACAAAAAAATTAACTTTTAATTTCACCCCATGTATTTTTTGCCATTTCAATTACTCTCCATGAAGCATGTTTTCTTTAGACCTCGCTTGTATTTTATCATTAGTTTAATTAATCGGTTTTTTAATCATCATCTCATGTTCCATAATCAATTCAATAGCATGACATGGGAATTGATAGATTGAAATTTTCATAATGCAAAGTTCGTATTACCTAACCATTACATGGGCAATGGACGATCCTAGGATGGTGTGAAATCAAATGGTCTAATGGCTACCACGTTGACATTTAAGTAGAAGGCCGTGGGAGACGATTTATTTTAATTCAATTTTGGGAAACGATTTGGTGGCTGCCAAATCGTCCATCTCACTAGATCACAATGACAAAAAATTTGTGAGAAAATGATTTAACTACCACCACATTGTTTTCTCACAAGGAAAGTTTCATCTTCATGATTTGGCGATTGCCAAATTGTGATATCAAAATAATTCGAGAAAACAACCTGGTAGCCGCCAAATCATCCCCTCGCTACTTTCATAAGAAAATGACTTTGCAGCCACCAAATTGTGATATCAAAATAGTTCAAGAAAATGAGCTAATGGCCGCTAGGTCATCCCTTCACTACCCTCATGAAAAAACAACTTGGCAGCCACTAGGTCGTTTATTTGCTACCTTCGAAAGAAAACGACTTGGTAGTCATTAGGTTGTCCTTTTGTTGGCCTCGCGAAAAGACAATTTGGCGGCCATTAGGTAGTCTTTTCCTACCTTTGCGAAAAAACATTCTCTAATATATTAAGTATTTTAAGGAATTAAATATAAAAGTAATTAAAGAAAAATACTGCAATTGATTGTATTTCATTGATAAAAATAACATGTACATTGTAGCTCTTTAAAATATTGTCGAATGACAAATGATAGCATTTAAATTGACTTTATTAATTAAAAATAATCAATTGATTTCTGTATGCTAAGCTCTTGGCTAAATAGAAGCATTTTATGTCATGATTGATAGAAACCATGGAAACACTGAATTCTAAAGGTCCAGTTGATTTGTGGGAGTCATAGGATGATTGTGGAAAACTTCACATCAACTATGGTGTTTGTTTAGACCCATCTACTCTTTCTATTTATGGGGCCCAAGGACCAAAGGAATGCATCATTGTTTCACTGGAGACTATATTCCTTTTGTACCAAGAATGGGCATTTTTTAGCTCGACTCCAATGTTGTGGGATTTCATATTAGCTATAGGAAAAAGTTTCTTTTGGTCACTAAGCCAAGTGATTCCTAGATTAGAGTGTATTAAAGATGAAACTATCAATAATCTTATTACAAAGAGGGTGGTTTGTCTAAATGCGGTCTAAAATGTTGGCACATTTGGAGAGCAACAAAATGATCAAGTTTTTACCCAAATGTTCCTTGAGTTTTTGGGGGGTGAGTACAACAAAGGCAACGAATCTCTTGGTGCTAATGAGCACAATGTAGCAAGTTCACCTAATTTAGAAGACATGTGCTAAAAAGGAGCTCCGCTAATAGGGCATAGTAGTTGGTGTGAAAGGGAATGCAATCTTCTAGATCTTGAAGGTGTTTTCCTCGCGAAAGTTTGTGTGACGATATCTGATTTGACGGAAGCAATTTTAAATGACATTTTTGGACATGATCATGTCAACTTGACCATTATTCATTATCCTAGAAACATCTCAATGATAATGATTATTTAGAAATGGCCATTACCTCAAACAACTATGGAATGATTCTTGTTAAAGGAACTTTTGTTTTCATACGATGAAAGCTACGTACCTAAAGTGGATGTGGAAGGAATGATTAGTGTGAAGGAAAAAAAATATTGCTTAGTAAGAGAAAACGAAAGGAGATCATGTCTATAAATTCTGTCTCGAGGATAAAAAAGGTGCCAAGTGAGGAATCTTGTTGTGGAGTAGGGGCGGTGATGTGTTGTTTTTTAAATTGTGATCAAAATTTCCTTCACCAAATGACAAGAATGTTTGAACATGAATTTTGGAACAAGTCGTTTGATGAAAGATCTACCCACACATTGGATATTCCAAGAAGCTTGCATCGAAGAGGAGATTGCAATAGTGCAAAATTTATGACATTTCAAGATAGGGATGTTTGTGAAACTACTTGGTATAAAATCATGGGGATTTTCAGGTCAACTTACATGAGTTACAAGCAAGAAAGCAAAAGAGGGTGTAAAATTCTACCACATCAAAATAAGGGGAGTCAAAAGTAATGAATCCTAATGATACATGCCAAATCAAACATTCAGTCTTTGATTGAGAAGTGTGCTAATGTAATGTTGCATCAAATGAAGGGAATTAGAGATGGGAAATAAGATGTCCATCTCATTCCACTACTACCAAAGTGGGGTGTAATTTACTAGCTTAAATCACTATGGGACCTTAAAAGTGAAATAACTTCATTGCATTTTACTGATTTCATTTAATGAAAGTTATTTCACCATAATATCACTATGTAAACATCATGTTTCATTACTAGTTAACAAAATTCACTATTACAATTTACTATAGCAAATAGGTTCATTTATATGTTTTTAAAAATATTCTATATATGTTAGTTTATGATATACCTTATATTATTTTAAGTTACTTTAGTTATTTTAACTTATATTTTATGTTATTATATGTTATTATAAATGATTGTACCCTAAATTATTATATGTTATTTTACCTTAAAGTATCTTAACTAGTTTATTATAAGCTTTTAAATTATTTTAAATTAAATTATTCAACTAACTTTAGGCTATACTTTAGGTTATTTTATTTAA
>Ga0116231_10010096_pt1 | contig 15448 bp, 11 predicted proteins | sample S1TSphgellanicum_2_FD_89695 | JGI IMG/M metagenome (GOLD analysis project Ga0116231, IMG submission 89695) | Host-associated microbial communities from peat moss isolated from Minnesota, USA - S1T2_Fd - Sphagnum magellanicum MG | ecosystem: Host-associated > Plants > Peat moss > Unclassified...
CCTCCCCCCGCCCCTCTAATACCTTCTGCACCCACGCGCCCACCTTCCCGCCGCGCTGGTGTTTGTTTGTTTGTTTGTTTGTTTGTTTGTTTGCTGCATGTACAATTGATCACTGCTGTTGATATGATTCTCAAGAGTATACTTTTTGAGTTGATTCTTCGATGGTAGCGCTATGATGTCTTGCATTCAAACGGGGGACTTATTACGAGATTTTTTAATTTATGTTTTAAAAGCATGTGAATTGCTGGCTGGATCTGTGCAGATGCAACAGGAGCTTGGGGTTCGAGGGCGCCACTGACATGAAGAGGTACTTAATTACTAGTGTCTCCGTCACAAAAACTCCCTATTCACTTTGTTACGACACAGTCTGATCATGAGTCTGGCATCCCCTGCTCCGCTCAGATAACCGTAACAACTCATTCTCATGTGATACACTTGGTTTCAAGGAGAGAGTATGGTTGTTCAAACCAATTCGCCTACCCCCGGTTCTTGCATGATGCTGTCTATCTAGCTTGCAGCTAATTATTCCAAGCTCATCAAAACTAGAGAAAGCATTTGAACAACGAGCAATTAATTCCCAGCTACTTAATTAATTCCGTCTGGTCGACGCATTGATTGTGCGCGCGTGTGTGTATCCTTAATCCATAATACTGTCGACTAGGGACCAACTCTTTGATTCCCGCATGAAGAAGAATACATCGTATTATGTAAGTAGGGCATGCTTAGAACCCTACACTGATCTGATCACTGCATCCTTCTTCTTTTACAGCTTCGCCATCGAAACCGGCAAGTGCGGCAACAACTGCTCGCCATCGCGCCCACATCCCGACACCAGCAGCAGCGCCACTGATGGAAACGTTGATTTCTTCTTCTTCGCTGTTGTGGCCGGAGGGACGGGAAAGTGCGGCTGTAACCCTCATGGCTGCACATGCGACCGTGCTAAGGAGGACTTCGGAAACTGCAACGAGTTCTCTGGTGAGGCCTGAAAGACTGGAAAGAAAGTGCTCAATAATAACTGGACGGACTGGAAAAATACCCCCCCTCGCCCCTTAATAAGACCCGTGTTCCTTGTCCAAATAGATTCAAAGGTCCCTAAAAAAGGACTCCTTAAGATACAGTTACAATAAATTTGTTTAGGGGTAATAGTTAGGAACCAAGAACTTCCCAGTTTGTGATGTAGCTGATTTAGTGGCTATCATCCAAAAAATAATTTAGTCAATTTTTTGGCTACATGTATGCCAGATAAGAAAGATAAAACTAAATAAAACAGAATTCTTCTATTTTCTTAAAGCAATAATGGACTGAAATCAGGATCCCTCGGCCCCACCCCTTATGTTCTTTGTCCAAATCTCCAAAGGTCCTTAAAATCGTCCTTGAGACACCGTACCATATGTCTAGGGTACTAATTAGGGCCCAGGAGTGCCAGTGTTTTCTTTTGAAGGATTTTGTGATGTAGGCAAAGTGGCGATCATCCAGAAAATAATTCAGCAGTAACCATATTTTTCAGGGCAAAATTTTGGTGAAAATTCACCAATAAAATCCACCAAAGATAAACATGGTGGCCCCATACATTTGTCCAACTAGTGGTCATGATTTGCCCTTCATTTCAGGGACACACTCTTTCCATTTGAGGGCCTTTACACCTAATGTAAACTAAACCAATGTTCTTTGATTTTATTACAACCTCTAGTTCTGGGCATTTGAAACCATTCCAAAATCAAACATCCTTGGTTTTGGGTTATTATAAAAAAAAATTAGAATATTAGTATAACTGCTAGTTATGGGTTTTTTAAAGAAAACTTCAAAGAATCAGCAGATTTCCTGAAATAACTGGTTCTTCCTCAGTGTTGAAGTACAAAGATTTTAAGGTTTTTCAACCTTATTAGTAGAAGGTCTGCATGTGAAGCATGGACCATCTCTTCCACTATCAAAGGCATCTTCCATGTGGGGGAGGTGCATTCAAATACAAAGAGAAAAAACCTTGCAATTTACTTTTATGCATAAGGTGCCATCATAATCAAACAACCTAGTCATTGTATAACTAAGACAATTTGGGCCAGCTTTTATGGTTTTAGCTTGTAAAAATTTCATGATAGATAGCAATTGAATCACTAGTTTTTCTTTGTTAATCTTTAGACCACTTTGTGTGTGTAAGCTCAAGTGTGTGCGTATATATGTAGCTAACATGTAATAAATTTCATGTGCCATTTTCTAATTTGACAATAACTTAAGTACAAGAGTTATTTCCATGGAGAGATCTCCAATTCAAATTTTAAACAAGAGCCAACTACATTGGGCACCTCACAATTTAATCTTACCTAAATAGTAATGAAATGTTTTAGAAACATATGTAGGTTTTTTACTTTGTTTGTTTTGTTACTAGACCTTAACCTTCCCATATTGTGGGGCCCGCCATGTGCTTTTGGTCCTGTTGGAAAGTCCTCAATGAAGCAATGTGCATGTTGTTCACTTTTGCAAGTTATTGAATTTATAGTAATTTTTGTCATTATAAATGAATTAAAATTATGAATTTAATGAGTTGTTCAATAAATTAGTGACTCTTCATCATATTGGCCTTTTTATTTTTCCTTTCACATTTCAAACTTTAACACTTGGGCCAATGACACAAGTTGGGTTCACAATTTGAGCCAATAAGATTTTTCCAATGATTGAGTTGTTTTGAAAAGATGTGTCTCTTAAAGCCTTGAAGACATTTTGTGAAAAATTCCATCCCACTTAGCGCAATAGGACACTTAGGGTCCACTAGTTTAAATTGCAAGAAGAGTTGTTAAAATAAAATGCATTGTTGCTGGAAATGAAGAAATGAGATCTTTTCCAATTTTTTATCTATCATGATTTGATAAAAAAATACACAACTTGATTTTTCAATGTTGGTATTTTGGTATAACAAACAATAAGGTTGGAAATTTTGATATAAAGCATTTTTCTTTTAATACTTTAAATTTGTAACTAAATGCATATAATACCTTTACTTTACTTGGGTTCCATGCCACTTTGACATAATTGTCATGATCAATTGAGATCAGGTTAGAGTATATATATATATATATATTTCCTTGAATCTTACAAAATGAATATCCATGATCATATAAAATTTTCACAAAATCATTTCCATTTTTAATAATTTTAGAACATAAAATTCAATCTTCACCTTTTGAAAATATTAAGATTTTTTTTGTATCAATTACACCAAGAAATTCATGAAACCATGTAATTTCAAAGAAAAGATTTAAAAAGGATCATTAACCTTTTTATTCCATGTGATATGATCTTTTGAATTCAAATATGGGTTGGTGTCACTTGAAAGTATGAAAAGGTTCTATTGTTTGGAATCGTCAATTTGGAGATGAACAGATAGATTATGCACAAACACCCTTATACCAACTGAAATATCTCATCATGAGAATTAGTTTCCTTATGATCATTCTAATTTTTTGAGAAACAAGGAAATTTTGAAAGGTTAATTCAAACTATTTTGTTGTATACCTAAAATTTTGTGGGAATTTGATACATTGTATTTGAAATGAATGGAAACACATGTATCCATAAATAATTTGGCCTTTGGGAAACAACATGTGTTTCAAAAATGGGCTCATATATGAAACTATTTGTAATATTTTTTTGATCATTCCACATCATATACAAAATAATATGCAACATTCTACGTGTTTAATTGAATAATACAACCATCAAAGTTTTCATACAATTTGAACATTCCAACCAACCTTGTGAAGCATGTAGAAACATCTAAATGAGGGATGACAAACAACATTGGGAATGTGCCAAAGGACATCAAGGAATTATTTTTTAAAAATTGGACAACAATGAGATGTCAAGAAACATGACAAGGGGATGATGGGGGCACGAAGAGGATGTCGAGGGACTAGAGTAGTGCCACAAAAAATGCAAGGACTTTAGCAAGTGCCAAGAAAAGGTGTTGAATTATTTTTTTCATGTGGTGAGAGGACACCAACGGACATTGAGTAACATTGGGAAGTGCTAGGGAATGTTAGGCAATGCTAGAAAAATGCCACATATTACAAACATTCATTTTCAAATAAAAAAAGGGAAGAAATGTGAAATAGGTCATTTTTTAAATTTTCAATTCAAATTTTTTATTTATTCATTAATTCAAACTAATACAATCTAAAACAAGAAACATGTTTTTTTTAATTTCATATACCATACATATATTTATTGTACCTTAAATTTATTTATTTGTAATTCATTTCTTATTTCAGATAATATTAAATAACGTTAACTTTGTGACAATCAAAATGTAAAGCTCAAACACCAAATGTGAAACCCACAATTAAATGCAACACATTTTGAAGGTGTATATTTTATGCATTTGTTGTGAAAGTGCCCAAGTTAGGCCCCCCATATTGTGTTTTCACCCTTGTAACAACCCATGCCATCTACTTAGTTATCAACAAGCTAGTCCCTTGCACCTGAGCTATGTACATCATTTGTTATAACCTAGGAAGATCATATTAAATCAAGTCTACATCACAAACTTAACATTTCATGACTTAATAATGAAAATCGTGCAAAATTCATTCATTCATAATTCGTATGTTTTACACACTAATATTGTGCATTGAAAACACATTTGAAATACGAATTTATAAGGAGATATGAAATTCGTGTGACATTTATTCATTCATAGGTTCATACTTCATTCATTAACACATTTATCCATGTGTTTAATGTGTTTTCAATGCATGATACTCGTGTGTAAAATGTACAAACCTATGAATGAATGAACTTCACATGATTTTCATTATTAAGTTGTTGTGTGCTAAATTTGTGATGTACAAGGGGCATAACTTGTTCCAACTAACTTGTAATCAAGTGAAAGTTGAAAAATAGAAGACATAACTATCCCTTAGGAGAATCTTGATGTTCTAATTGGCTATTAAGTCACAAAATTACAATCCACACCTTTAACCTCTTCTTACCTTTAATTTAACTTACATAGCCTAGATACATCTAGTTAAATAATCATAAATTAAATAGGCCTAATCATTAATTTATTTAATAATGTAATGAATTATTTAGGCTTAGGCTTAGTAAATTAGACTAGGAAAATAAATTTAAATTATTATTTATTGATAGATTAACTAGTTAGAATGAATTCAATTAAATTAACAATTTGACTTAACAAATAATCATGGGTTTTGATAGTTCATAGACTTGTGTGCATGTTTTATTTTCCATCTACTTAATAATGGGCTAAACTTTAAAATTCATATATAATAACCCTGTAAAGAAAAATAATGGTCATAATTTTTTTAATGAAAAATTTAAAATTTATCTAATGAACTCACATGGAATAATTTATGTTGACTTCCAAGTTACTAGTTTGAGTTATGTCATTGGCCCTTGAATGTACATTTGAAATGGTGTTTGAGAACTCGATTGCACATCCATAGATCCAACATTTATTGAACCATAAGTAAATAATGCAATGTACAATCCATGTGGATTTATCACATAACTTCTCGTTGGAAGTAGAATATATGTAAAAATGTTGAATAATCAATGTTTTGGTTTACTTGAATGTAAGGTGTTATAGAATTGCATTTCTTACACATGCATAAAAATATTGTAGGTGCTTAAGTTTTTCTAGAATTATAGTAATTAATGGAATCACTCATTAAAAATGTCAATATGTAATCATTTATGTTTCGTTATAACAAACAATAATTATTTATTTATTATCAATATATTTATGCTAATTAATATTAAAACTAAAATTAAAGAAATCATATGCCACATGTGTACATACATGTGGCAAAATATAGTTATATAGTCATAGAGAACATAGTTGTAATTACAAAAAGGATTATGATATCATCCATGAATGGACACAATCAATATTGGCTAACATATTATTATTTTTCATCAATATTTCTAATGAAAATCCAAGCAATCAGAAATTATAGTTGCACATACAACTATAATTTGAAGCCACTACCATTGTAATTGTAGATGCAACTAGAATAGTTTGCAATTAAGGTGACACATAGGCCTAAAATAAAAACAATTGTAAAAATAATAAATTTGGATTCTAATTGCATGGTAGTTGCAAATTTAAGGTTGAAATGGACAAGATTTCTTCTAGTGGGCTTTAGTCAAAGTTCTCACTGACCAAGTACAAAATTCCATAAAGAATTCCAGGAGTTGTGTGAGAAAACATTGATTGATCATCGCATGACTTCATGAGACCATCCTAAGGCAGAAAAGTTAGCTGAGTGGATGGTGTAGATGGTGAGATGGGGTTTGCATAACAATATTTGAAATTAAAACTTACAGCTACCATGGCTAGCTATGGGGTATAGGTTTAGTTAACAAATTTTTCTCTTTCACCTTTTTCACCATATTTCTTATTGTTTGGTCATGAACTCAATTTACTAGCCTCAATTTCACGAAATGCAATCGATGATCATAATGTGTGGATTTAAGCATGTGAGCAACGAGCCACCTTGTTTCAACATGTTATGGCCATGGCTATGGAAAATCTAGCAATTGCCCAACATCAACATACATTGCATTATGCCACTATATGTGGAGGTGGTTATTAGCCTTAGATTCAAAGGTTTGAATGAGGAAATTATGTTTACTTGCAACAGATAACACTAGTTATTTTGGATGTGACTCCATGATGTGTTATTCTACATGTGCGAAAGGTTTTACCTTCTAGAATGTTGTTGTTGGAGGGTTGAAATGGTTAGACATGGAAAAACCATGTGTGTAATTGTGCACCATGTCATCTTCCCAATGTGGATGGCCAAATGGACCCATCTTTAACCGTGGTTCTAACTAGCTTATGATGTATGTTGTGTGGGCAAGCTTCAAGAGCCACCACTATGTTGATTTGTGACAAATGTTTTCGAGGTTGACATTTGGGATGTTTCACGCCACCAATGGAAAAAATGCCAGTTGGCAAATGGTTTTGCCTTCGGTGCACCCAATAGACCTAGGTTTCTAGGGTCACATAGTAGAACTAATCTAATGTTTTCTTCAATGGTAATTCACATTTGGCTAATGATTTAAAGGATTACAACTAGTGACTAACGATGGGGCTCACATTTGCACCTGGCCTAATTGTCCTTTTACCTTGGAACCAAAGTGTTCATCCATGGTGGATTTCCAATAAATAATTCTATGATGTTATTTGGTTTAAGGAAACCTCAACCCCATATAGGGGGATAGGTTAAATGTGGTGTGCCATTCAGGGTATATTTACGTTACATGTTGTGAATGTGGTGACAACAATGGTTATAGGTGTCAACATAGGAGCACATGACAACTATCAGGTGTGTTAGTTTAGTTGTTCAGTTAGGTCCTAGTTAATTAAGGATAAACCGGGATAGTTAGGCTAATTAGTTAATCTCCAACCAATTCATGTGTGAACAAGGTTCAGGATATTTGCCATGGGATATAATCCCATCTTGTGTGATCTCAAACCACTTTTAGTGATTTGAGATTCCAAAACATAGTTTTTACTTTGTAGTTTTTTTTTGTTATGTAAATGTTTTGGTTTTCTATGTTTTCGGTTTAGATTTTTGCATTGTTGCAAGTGAGTCAATCTTTTGGTTTGGATGTGGTGTACCATTTAGGGTATTTTAATGTTATGTGTTGTGAGTGTGGTGACATTGATGGTTATAGGTGCCAACACAGGAGTGCACGACACTTCAAGCATGTCAACAAGAATGATTCCTTGATAAATAACGATAATTCCCACAATATACAACCTTCTTGAATTTACTTGGATGATTGAGATTCAACAACTAGGCCATACGGTGGACATACCACCAACCTTTAGTCACACATCTTGCAAATAGCCCATATGCCAAAAAATTGTGTATGTTCCACATGCACATCACCTTTAAGGAAAATGTTACCCCTTGGTGTGCATCAAAGGTCATAACACCTTTCCACAACATTTGTATTCAAGAGGGGCCCATAACCATCAATGCCCATAACCTATGTCTTCTTGACTACATAGTCAGGTGTGAATAAAAAGCTCCCGATACACATGTATATACACATTTCCATTTGTTGTTGATTCTTTGTTAGGAATGATTAAGGCCATCATCAGAAAGTAGCATTTCATTACTAACCAAGGTGGTAAATTATAATTGAGTAGAAAAAATAGCCATGTAAAAAGGAAAGAATTCAAATCTCCAAATTGGTTCACCTCATTTAATGCCAACCATAATATGATGTTTTATGCTTCAATGGAAAATTTTGGCCACTTTTCATTTATGTGCTTCCAAGTCTTCAAATTTGGCGCACTTTGAAATCATTTATGTTTGCTCCATATTTGTGCCAAATCAATAATTTTGCCAAAGTTTTGCACTTATACATATGTAATAGTCTTGGAATCAAAGGGAAGTGTCAAAACACTTTTTGTGGATCATAGGATGACTCTTCCACAAACCTATTAATATTACACTTTAGACACACTCTTGAATCTTTCAAGGCACCATGAAAAACACACAACCATTAGTTCATGTGTGAATGGAATTGTAACTTAAACCAAGTTCCTTAATTGATTTAAGGGCTTCGTAAATTATTGTTAGCATTTTATTCCCCTTTAACAATAATAACAATGATAATAACTCATCCATGAACACATTATTTAGCCTATGGACTATCTTCAAATTCAGCACCAATAAAATGGTTGACAACATGCTAGTTGAAAAACCTTCAAACAATGGGGTTGATGTTTTTGTGATCATAGATTCCATTTATAACTTCATGTCATCCTTGGTGAACTAGGATATTGAAATCAATTGGTGGGTGAAAGCACATTACTTGGGGGCCAAAAATGTTGTCACATTGTATTGTTTTTTCTAGGGGTGTCCATGTTTGAACTTCAACCATGGTAATAGTGTAACATATTTTTCCAAACTTTTTGCATAATATGGTAGATTATAACAATAGAATTCAATCATAAAGGAAATTACCTTTTCCAACTTATATTGTGCAATTCTAATGTATATATGTGGCAAAAAAATGTATGTCACTATGTATTAAAAATGCAAATATATTAAAAAAATGATTGAAATGATTTTGATTTTTTATGAATTTGTAGTATCTATTAAACATTGTGATTTCATATGATTGGAATAAGTTTGTGAGCCATGTTAAAAGTTTGATGATTATCATATCACAAATGGGTGTTTTTAGGGGTGATGACCATAAGTATGTGGTAAATTAACATTTTTACAAACTATCACTTTCAAATGGAAGATGACAAGATATGTGAGGTGGGTTGTTTTTTAAATTTTCATTTCAAACATTTTTTGATTGATTAATTCAAATTCAAACCCAAACCCAAACTTAGTGTAGTTCAAAAACAAAAACATGTTCTAGTATACTATATATACCATAAATATATTCATTATTCCTTGAATTTAAGCTTTTAATTTTTTATTCAAATAATATTAGATATCATTAACTTTTCGAAAATCAAAATATCAAACACAAATACTAAAAATGAGACCCAAAATTAAATGCAATACATTTTGCAAATATATATTTTACATACGTGTTGTGAAAATGCCCAAAGTGGCCCCCTTGTAGTGTGCTTTCACCTTGGTGGATTCTCCAAGGTGAATGTTGATTAGGTTTTGTTATTCATACCCTATTACAAATTGTCAAATTTGCCAAGGCTTCAACAACCATTTGGTGAACAAGAACTTCTAGGTCAAGTATTATAGGAATCCCATCAACCAAAATGAGTGTTGTTGCGTTCCTTAGGGTTTCCCCTTAGCATTCATTATTCTTTTTTGTAGGTTTTGCAACTATTGTTTGTCCATAATTTAGCCAATGTGCCAATGTGTTGCTGGTAACATGCTTTGCAAGTTTGCATTTCTAGTTCATTTATTAATAAAATTAACAACCTTGTATAATTGGATTGAAGCTACAAATTGTCTAAATACTATTAATTTCACATTAGATTTTAACTTGCATAAAAAAGATATTGTTCTTTAAGGGGGTGATGTATTTATGCTTGAAGTAGAAAATTTCATTCACAATTAGTATTGGAGGATTCCATACCACATTGGCTATTGAAAATAGTGGTCACATCCATGCAATCTCAAATGTTTTTTTATTATGGTATGAACTTGTGTTCTTTTGATGTGGCATTAGGTACATGGGCAATCATAGTTTGTTAAACCTCATTGGTTTGCCTCAAGCTTGTCACCTTCAAAAAAATTTGGGCATCAAGATGCCATTTCATTTGTGCAGTTGGCATCACCTTCCCCATTGACATTGCACACCAAAGCTTGGAAAAAATATAAACATTCATTCCTAGCATACATTCTTCTTTACTTCATACCATTCATTCAATTAAAGCTAGTCTTTGCCACATAATTTACTAAGCACTATCCACTAACCCTCATGTGAATACATAATTGTCAAGGCCAAACAATTGAATCAAGGTGTCATGTTAAACCACTAATCCTACACATTCCTTGTAACATGTTGACAAATCCATGTCACTTGCAAGGTTGTATTTAAAAAATAAATTGAAATTTGCACAAGAAATGAAATCATAAAATATAATGCAAACTATAATTTCACATTTTGCCCCATATGACCTAGAATAACCATACACAAATTTATCAACATTATAACTTTTAGTTAGGACCCTATCTCTTTTTGTCCATTTTGTAATATAGTAATATATTTTAATAATTAATTAATAACTAAAAATGGGTAGTAATACAAAAGGGAACAATAATATGGGCACCCAATAGTCAATAATCTGACCATTAATTTTTACTCCTTCTAACTAAACATAATAATGTCTTCTAACATTTATGGCATTGTATGTAGTACATTAATCCTAGTTGTATTGAAAATTATGATTAGACAAGGTACATAATACTAAAATTAATATTAGATTTGTGAATTGTTTGTATTTAATATTAGGATTAAAAAGTTACTTAATATGTAGATTAATTTATTAAGGTTGGGAAAAGGTACTTAGTATTAAGCTAATTGTCATACTTAGTACTAATCTTGATGTATTTAATCAACTACGTGTGTTTTTTCCTACGATTAATCACATGGGCAATGTGAACATATTGAGGTTGAAGGTTGAACAATTTATGTGATGTCTAGACAAAAAATGCAAGTCTTGCCATCTCAATTAATGAAATAAACTTTGAAGGTTTTGAGAAATTGAAAAAAAATGGAGCTTCAAAATTAGTTTAGGAGAAGGCTTGAAAAGTAAGGTAGAAAGGAAAATATATAGGGAAAATATTCTTGTTCATGTCATAGATGTAATGGGTGTTTGGTTGGTTTTAGATGGCAAAGCCAAGTTTTTATTTTGATGGGGAATGGAAGGTGGGAGAATAAATGGGATAAAGGATGTTGCTTACTTTGTGCATTAATGTTTGCAATCGAAACTAAGAAGATGACAATGGAGGGTGTTGAATAGGTAGTGAAGATTGCATCCAGTGGTGAATGTTTAGAATATTATAATGAAATGGGACTATGCACTAGGTTGAAAATGACACAAAGTTTTGTTCCATCTTTGGGTTAAACTAGAAGTAAGTTTTATAGTTAGCTTCTTTCACCTCCTTCACATTTGTCATGTTTTATGTCATTTTTTTAATGTTTTCTTACAAATGTTTAAGTATAATTTAGAAGTTTTAGGCAACAAGTGTTTTAAGTTTCATGGTTTTCTTTCTTGAAACCCTATTTCATCAACCTTTATAGATAAAATGTTTAGGTTTTATGTTGTTGATGTCATCCAACTTGTCCTAGTGAAATTCAAATTTCAACTTTCTTGATTTTTGCCTCTCTTCCTTCTTTCCCACACTCTCACACTCTTTTTCATTCTTTCTAACATTTAACTTCTCTACTCCCACTTTTCACATTTTAATTTATGTTGTTATTTAAAGACAAAAAAATTGCAAACGCCATTATTCTATACGTTTCAAAGATTTGAAAGTTGAGGGTCAATAGACCTTTCTAACCTTGATGCAACACATGATTACATAGTAAGGCTCACGAGACTATTATTGTTGACAATAATTCAGAATCTAACAAAGGATAAAAGGTTGGGGTTCATTCAAATGAAGAACCTAAAGCTAATTCGGATAAAGATTTTGGTGAAGAAGATGTGGAAAAAAAGTAAATTTGAACTAGTTTGTTGAAAACATAAAGGAGGAGAAACACAAAAAGTAGGTAATTTTTCTTCAAAATTTATTGTCATTTTTTTAAAGGTTAAAATGTTAAGCAATGTTCATTTTTTATGTTAGTTATTCTTGAAATCCAAGTATTGATATGCAATAGTATGAAGAATGGACATGGTACACCACAAATTTTGCAATAGTGTTAATTTTACTCCTTGTAGGATTTTGCATTTAAGTTGGGTTATTTGAAGTTAGGGTTATTTAAAATCATGCTTCAATGTTTTTTTCTCTTCTTCATTCATTGTTTGGCACTTTTTTTTCCCAATTTTTTTCATGTTCCCATTTTTTGCATTCCTTTGTATTTTGGTTTCCTTTTATTATTTTCATGCTAATTAATTAACTTTAATTTTCTTCACATGCATCATGTTGCAACAATAACAAGGTTATGGTTTATGGGTTTCCTTGGTCTTTTAAAATCTTTTATCTTTATGAACCTAAAACAACATCAAGGCAAATATTTTTGTTGTTATTATACTTGTGACAAAAATTAAATATAGGCAAAGTGTTATTGCATGGATGTATCTTGTTCTTGGAACTATGTAATAAGTTGATAGATTGAAATGCAATTAAATGGTATGTGTTTATTGAATGCCAAAGCAAGTGCCAAAGTGATGGATAATGTAGAAACAACTAGTGGGTGTTATAGTCCAAAAATTAAACCTAGATGTAACTGTATTTCCCTTTCCTTCATAAGATGAATCATATGATGGTGAGGAAGGGATGATGAGTTTGTAACAAAAGGTTAGAGTCCATGGGAATGTTGCTATTACTAATATGCCAATTGTTTCTGAAGGAATTATAGAAGCACCAATGATCACCTTAGGCCAAGTTAGGCTTGTAATTATTAGAGAGCGGTATCACTACCAAATATAACAATTCCTACATTCTCATTTTCTAAATTTAAAGCCATTCCTTTCACACCGCTAGCAAATTCAACCATTTCAAGTTTGGGAATATAATTTTCTTTGCATTCATTTTGTGGAGACCTTATGTAGTGCTAGTTATTAGCTTTGTGAGAACTATTAGTTATATAAATAGTTTGTTGCAATGATTTATGGTTTTGTTTTTTGTAGAACAACAAGTTTTTCCAAAATCAAGTCCTCCATTGGTTCCACCAACAATACTTGGAAATCCCATTTGTCCCACACAAAATGTAACTGGTTGGCAATTGCTTCATGGTTGGCCATGGCTATTGGTTGGAAATGGTTTATTGGTTAATCAATGCCAATACCTACACCTATAAAAGCAATAATGACCTTGGTTGTATTCTAGCAAATGCCAAATCTATTGACAACATCTAGTAACAAATATCCACAAATGCAAACAATAACCATCCATACTTGCAATTGCTAGTGCCACCCAACCCATACTTACAAATGCCAACAAGGTCACGTCAATATGCACAAATGCTACCATGACCCAATTAGTATGCACATATACCAATGATATGTCCTAGTCAATATCCATAAATGCCAATGTAGGGTTGGTCAAAATGCACAATAATAGGTTCACATTCCACTCAAAATGCACAAAGTACATATTCAAAAATGTTTTCAAGATCTATTCATACCAACAACCACCGTGCCATACACCACCAACACCAACATATGTCTTGCAGTAACCATTATAGTAGGTTGTAACAAGTAATGCAACAATTGTAACTATGTTGCAAATGTACAAAACATGACAACTAAAGGTCAATCCCTCACATGTGTTATTTTAACTACTAATGTTTCTACCCAAATAGATAGCCAAGTACTATTTTTAGGTGGGCATTCTAGGTGAGTAAAACATAGGGCAAAATGATGAATGTTGGACAAGGTGATGAAGAAGTTGGGGATTGAAGTGGCTTCCACTCAAGGTAAGGATGTCACACCTATTGTACATTACAATCTAGATGGCATACCTATGGGTGGTGGTAGGAATGGATGGTTGATAGTTTTTTGAGGATATGTTGTTAGATTAAATCCCACCATTGATGACATTTAGAGGCAACCAATTGAAGAGTTAGAAGCAATCAAAGAAGAACTAGACATGGGGTTTGACTATTTAGATTATCCCCTTGCATTCAAGCATGTGAAAGTTCAAGTGGCAACAATGTTGAAAGGTAGGTAGGTGTGGTTGAAGGGAAAAAAAAGAAAAAGATGAAGAACAATCATGAAATTGTTCGAAATTGCATTAGAACCAGTTGAAAGAGGTTTTGGTGCAAAAGGAGAATGTTGATAAGGCTGCATGGATGATAAAAACTCATGCTGCTTAAAAGATTGCAAGTCAAGTAGGACGAACATGTGGCATTGGTTTTGAGGAGCGTATGGTATGTCTGAATTAATTCTACCATTACTTAAAATTTGATGTTTTTTTTTTCATTTTTGCTTGGTTTTGAATTTGTATGTTAGCTTGCCTAGGTTCATCTATGTTCATAACCTTTTAAGTTTATATGGATGGTGGGATTCTTCCAGCAAAACTAGGAAGAACACCCACCTTGCTAGAAATCCAAAAAAAAAAAAGAAAAAGGGGAGAAAAGTTGCAGGCTCAGAAAGTGAAAAGTGGAAAAAGATGAGGTTAAAGGGTCAAAATTCAACCAATTTTCAAATTTCAACCTATCTATTCCAACTGTCACCCTAGTTGAATTCCATTATAATATACTAGGTATAGGTGTTTATCTGGGGTTTTAGTAGGCAAGAGTGACATTAGCCCGGAAATTGAAAACTTTTGTAATTCCTTTTGCATTTTCTTTGTGTAACTCAATCCCACTTGTATGTATGTAGGTCTATTGAATATGATTTGATTTGTGTGTGGAATCACTGCAATTATAGGGATAGATGATGGTCGAGTTGAAAAAGTTCACATTGATGTCCTGGAGAACAACCATGATCAAGGTCACTAAATCGCTAAAAATGTAGCCAAGACAAGATGGCAAACATGGTGCATGAGATGTACAACATAATGAATCATCAACTGATCGGTATGATAGTTTGTCTAGTTCAGATGGAAAATAATTAGATGTTCCCAAGTTAACTCATAATGATAATGATGGCAGCATGCGAGTGGTAAGTGACAATAGGTTGATTGATTAGGATGTTGGCTAGGTTACAGATGAAAGAAGTGTAATTTTTCTTACACATGACAAAACTTATTGAAAACTTGAAATTTTTCAGTGGAACCAAAAAAAAAAAAAAAAAAAAAACAAAAACTTTGAGCGA
>Ga0116231_10010097_pt1 | contig 15447 bp, 12 predicted proteins | sample S1TSphgellanicum_2_FD_89695 | JGI IMG/M metagenome (GOLD analysis project Ga0116231, IMG submission 89695) | Host-associated microbial communities from peat moss isolated from Minnesota, USA - S1T2_Fd - Sphagnum magellanicum MG | ecosystem: Host-associated > Plants > Peat moss > Unclassified...
GCCGCCAGGCCGGCCCCGGCACACGCCAGCGGGCGGCGTATGTGCACCCGCAGCAGCAGCGCGGTCACCCCCATGCCGGCGGCAAACTCTGCATTGAGCGGCGAGAGCAGCCAGCCTCCCACCAGCCCGCCCGCGATGGGCGATCCGCTTGCCATGATGGCGGCGATATTCGCAGCGATGGCGGCGAACCAGGCGGCGAGCACGCCAAACCCGAGGCGGCGGTTGGCGATGGCGAGGCCGAACAGCGCATAAAACAGCAGCTCATGGCGCAGCGACCAGCCTGGCCCCAGCAGCGGCTCGCCGGCCGCGGGCAACAGCAGAAAACTCGAAATCACATAGGCGGGATCATGCTCGCGCCGGTCCGGCGTGGGCGAGGCGAGCATGATCGCGAACAGGAACGAGGTGCAAATCCAGTAGCTCGGATAGATGCGCAGCAGCCTTTTGCGGGCGAATTTTTCGACCCGGCCCGGACCCGGTTGAGAGAGATCGCGCGCGTGCACTAACGTGATGATGAACCCGCTGAGCACGAAAAACACATCCACCCCGGCGCGGCCGAAGACGAAGGCGCCGCCGAACGCCAGGCGCCCGTAATCGCGTGGGCCGCCGAGCAGCGTGCCGGCGTGGAACAGAACCACCAGCAGCGCCGCCACCCCCCGCACCGCCTCCACCCCCAGCAGCCTGCGTGCGGCCGCCACCGGCGCTGGCGTGCGCGTACTCCCAGACACCGCGGCGTCAAGCTCGGACATGAGTCACTCGTAGGATGGGTCTTGACCCATCATGACGCGAGCGACTCATAGCGCGCAAACACGCCCCCGTGCCGCGGTGATGGATCAAGACCCATCCGATGGCGCCGGCTCCAGCCGGTGGCCCTCGATGGTCGGCGCGTCACCCGCCCCGCCCGGAAACGCCACAAAATCCGCCCGGCTGGCCGCCTGGCCACGGTCCCTGAAAAATTGCCCGGTTTCGAGGGCCGCGAGTTTTTCGGCCCCCGCGACATTGATGACATGGTTCAGGCTCGTGCCCTCCCCCCGAGCGAGCCGCTCTGCGGCCGCCTTGAGCGAAGGCTGAAGCCGCAGCGCATAATTCGCTTTGCTCACGGCAATCTCCTGCAGGCTTCATCGGGGCGGATGACGGCGATAGCAATCCGATATCATACCACGGGGAACATGCCATCGGCATCCGCCGTGCAGACCCGTTGCCGCCGCCCGCATGTCGCTTCGTTGCCGACGGACGACGCTTTTGCCCCGAACCGTAGGATGGGTCTCGACCCATCATGACGCGCGCGACTCACGGCGCGCAAAGGCGGCGCCCGTGCCGCGGTGATGGGTCAAGACCCATCCAACGGCCGAGTTGGCATGACGGCAGCGATTTGGGCGGCTCGGCCGCGGCCGCAGGGTGGGCTGCTGTGCTTCCCGCCACCGCGCCGCCGGCGTGCCTGTCAAAAGGCGAGCGGGCAGGCGTCGCCCGCCCCCCCTGATGCGGGCGACGGTTTTTAGGCCGACGCCCCGGCGACAGACACGCGCCGCCGCGCAAATCCACCGAGCCCCAGCAGACCGGCGCCGACCGCCAGGATGGCAAGGCTGGATGGCTCAGGCACGGTGTAGGTGTAGGTTATGTCAACGGTGCCGGAATAAGTTGACTGGTCATTCCAGTCATTTCCCCACGCGCCGGGCGTAAGGGATTCCGAGAACGCACCAACGTTAAGAAGAAACCCCGTCGTCACACCGAAAAACTGGATGTAATTTTGCAGATTGGGTAACGCCCCCGTAGAAAAGCTGAATGCCTGCGCTGGCCCTTTCCCATTAGTTAAAGTGTAAGTCCCGACCAGCATATTCCCGGAACCACATGAGCAATCCCCACCCCAATACTCATAGAACGCTGCGGTTGTTGTGGAGGGGAGCGTAGGGCCAACGATATCCGGCAAATAAGTCCCGGTCACGATGGCGCTGACTTCCGTCAACGTTCCCAGCACCGGATTGAATTGCGGGCCGTAAACCGTGTCAGAGGCAGGATAGGTATTCAAGCTGAACGGCACATCATAAGTGATCGTATCGGCAACTGCCGGAACAGCAGCACCGAGCAAACTGGCAAACGCCATGGCGATAAGAAAGCGCACCGGAAACCTCGCATATTTAATGAGACGGAACAATCTTTTTTCCAAAACTATGACTGACTCAGCCTGACGCAGTCAAGTACGAAATCGCAGCGCGCAGGAAATTATCACCGAAGAGCAGGAGATCGAACGTCACGGCAACCCCATCAGCGCTCCCACGCGCCCCAAGAGAGCACACGAAAAGTTTACCAACCCCCCCCCCCTTCATTTTTTAGATCAGTCAAGCTAAAGATTGCTTATATTTCCTTGAGGGCCATAACGATGATTTGCCAGTCCCGTAAAAATATTGGTTATGCCCCGCTACTTGCGATAGTGCTTTCTCCATCAGTGTTCGCTCAAACGATTACGTCGACGGTAACGACAGCAAATGCTACCACTTTCTGTTCCAGCAGCACTCGAAGCTACCCACCGCAATTCATCTGGGGGCCGGGATCGATAATAGCGTCAGCGACTAACGCCGTGGTCTCTCCTTCCGGCGCTCCGTCCGTTTCACCGTTGATTACGCAAATTCGAAATGGACAGGTGATTGCTACATATACCTCGCTTTCCGGCAACAATTATACCTGCACTTATATCGGCGATGGCACCGACTGGAAAACCCCTGCAACCGCGGCCGCGACTGGTTGTGGCCCTTTCGCCGGAGAGCACAACCTTCGTCTATGGGCGCCCGGAGATATTTTCCAGCTCTCCCCGGCCATCTACACTGGCCTTTACAATCAGCCCTACTTCGGGCCGGAAAACGACGGTTATGGAAGCACGTCTCTTACTCCGATGACAAATATCACCATCGAAGGAATCGTTACAAACGGCTACCGCCCCGTCATATATTACAATCCGACATCCGCGGAGTATCAAGATCCGATATTCGAGAATAATACAGCCGGGCAGGCGGTCGTCTATTTCGGTGCCAGCAGCGGCCTGACATGGTCGAATATCGATGTATTCGCTGGCCCGAATGCTATGTCATCGGTTGCGCTTGGAAGCCGCGCCCAGCAGGCAGCGATTTACGACAATGGAACGAACAATTTCCTGATGGAGGATTCGCGGATTTCAGGATTCGATATCGTTAACTACAATTGGTACGAGTATGAGGTCTCGCTGAACCAGGGGTACGCCGCGTATGTGGGGGCAGACGGATTTTTCACAACGCCTAATGTTTCTGGTAGCCTTACTCTTTTAAGAGTGCAGCTTGATCACAACGGAGGCTTTGGCAGTAATCTCGAGCATAATTTATATGTCGATGGCAGCGCCACGGATCCAAACTTTACGCTAACAGTTAAAGATAGCTGGTCTCACGATGCCTGGCAGGGACACCTGCTTAAGTCACGAGCCCAGAACAACATCATCTTGAGCAACTATCTGCAAGGGGGGGTGCCGCAATCCGGCCTAACTCCAAGCCAGGCCGAGGCTTATTTGCTCGATATCCCCTACGGTGGCGTGCTGCTTGTTCACGGAAATCTCTTTGCCAAGAACGCCTCTGGCGTAAATTCAAATAGCGCATCGATCGAATATGGGTCCGACGGTACCAGTCCATACACTCCTGGACAACTTCCGACGCCATCGATAGATATTGAGCAAAATAGTTTTGGAACATTCGCTGCAACCGTCGATGGCACGAACGTTATCTACCCCTTCCTGTTCTACAATAATCAGGGCGTGCGTGTAGTGCCAGGTACTGCGTCATTCCCGTCGAACACAAGCGTAACTGTTCAAGGCAACCTGTTCGCAGACTATTGCCCAAGCGGGCAACCCTTGCCCAACGTGGTGGATTACAGAGGAACGCTTGCTGCGATCGCGGCTTGGGTTGACGTTAATCATAACTGGCTCGGCCCGCAGTATTCATATGCAGGAGTAAATCCACGCGCAGGTGATCCTCGATATGACCATGTAGCTACAAGTGTTTCATCGTTTGGGTATAAGAACATAGTTGGCGCCGAATAATACGGGGGCGCCAACGTGGCGAAGGGCTTAATCTGCTTGCATGATGACTTATAACAATCTGCATTGAGAGTCACACAAGGCGCGTAGGATGGATGGATGGATGAATCCACCTTCGCGCCTCTCTGCGGGCGTGGCGCCGTGTGGTGGGCGTGCCAAGGTCGATTTCATCCACCCTACGGTCTCGTCAAACCTGGGTTACAAAAGTCGGCGCCAACACGCTGGCTGGTATTAACAGATCTCAGTTCTGAGTCCCGACCGACGACTACTCCTACGCCAAAAGCGCAGCGTGCTGCTGATCGATGGGGTTACGATAACCTTTAGGTTTAATACCAACGCGCTGAACCAATGACTCGTGGGAGTTTTCGCGCTGGCATCTTCGTAGGTCGGGCTTCAGCCCACCATCGCCCGCGAACCCCGCCGTATTGGGCTGAACCCACCCCATACGATGGCAACAGCGTTACACGGGTCAATGGTTGGTTTATCTGATATAATAGGTATCCGCGTTGAGATTGACACACCGTCTCGTGGGGTGGATGAAATCCACCCGACGGTCTCACCGAACTCACGCAACGGGCTTCGACGTCAACGGTGGCTGGTATAAGGATTTACTGGGCCGGCACGAGGATCGGTTGCTGCGCGGTATTCAGCCTCGCGGCCGCCGGCATATATCCCAGCCGCTGCACCTCGCGCACATGCGCACGCAAACATGCTGACAAGGCAAATAGATAGTAAAGCATCGGCTGGAACGCGATCCCAATAAACGCACCACACGCCAGAAGCGTCAGCAAAGCCACTTGCAATGCATAAGCCAATTCCTTCGCCCAGACCATCTCACGGACGTTCTTCGTGATCCGCGCAACCTTATGTAGCTGCCAGAACGAGAGAAATATGATGCTGAAGAACATGCCTAAGCCCACATACCCCTGCTCGCCCAACACCTCAAAATAGATGCTGTGAAACGCAATGCCCTTCGCAACCACCGGGTCGCCGCCCGGCGTCTCCGGCGGAAAACTCACCTGGTCGATCTTGTAGCTGTTGAAACCGCCGCCGAACGGGTGTTCGTTGGCGTAGCCAATGGTCCACTGCCAGACCAGGAGTCGCCCCAGCGCCGAGGTCTCCGTCTCATAATGCCGGATCGTCGAAATACGTGCGTTCCAGGCCTCGGACGTTCTCGATGCCACAGCAAGTACCATCAGCACACCCAACACACCGTAGAGAATCTTCCGGCGCGCGCGCAGCCATACGCCGCCGCCGACGATCGCCATGCCCACGAGTGCCGTGCGCTCATAAGTACCAATGGCGGCGGCAAGCGCCAGCGAGACAAGGCCGCTATAGCCGAGTTTGACGACCCAATGCTTCGGCATGATCAGCGTGTTGCGCCGCAGATAAAGGATGATCGGGATCAGCATCAGCGAAACGCCGGCCAATGTGGCACCCTCCGACAGCAGGCTGTTGCCCGCCACGATGCCCAGTGCCCGTCCATATCCGCCGCCGCTGACCATCGTCTTCAGCCCGACCGGGATGAAATGCACCGATATGGACAACAGATAAATTTGCAGCAGCGCCTCGATCTGGATGCGCGTGCGGAAGACCGATGGCAGGAACGCCGCAAAGCACAGCATCTTGAAAGCGAAGTTCCATTTCTCCCAAGCGGAATCAGGCACTTCGGCCCAAAGCGCGGTCGTCATCGTAACCCACACCGCGAACAGAAGCAGCAGAATCGAGGTCAGCGTAATCCGCGGTTTCTGGCGTTCGAATATCAGATAGCTGGCTATCGTCGCCAGCGCCATAATGAGCGAGACCGGAATTTGCGGCAGCACGATATAGGCCATGGATTGCGGATTGAACGTGTCCACCCACACATAGCCGAGCGCAAGCGCGAAGGGCGCATTTCGCCCCAGCACGAAAAACGACAAATAGATGGCGATCAGATAGAGGCTGCGAAACACGGTATCAGCGACTCCTCAGTCCCAAGGCGGGCTCCAGGCCGGCGGTGCCGGCTGGGCCTCGGTTGCGGAAGCCGCAGCCGTCGCAGCCCAGGCAGGGGTCCATCCCTGTCTTGCAACGGGTTCAGGCGCTGAGGGGGCTTGTCCGAATCGGGGCATGATCCGGTCCAGCCGCACGGCCTGATAGACCACGAAGACGCAGGCGAGCGTGCTCAGGATAATGGAAAGAGTGTCGATCAAGCTTCGCGCATCCCTGGCATGTGCTGGCGCAGCCACCGTTGGCCCGGCTGCTCGACCCAACGATACAGCAGGGCGGAGGCCAGCAAAACAGCCATGATGTAAGCAGCGAACGGCAGGCCCTCCGGCACGCCGGGACGCACCAGAATGAGCTTGGTCCATTGTTTAAGAAAATAATGCGACAGGTACGTCGAGTACGACACCACGCCAAGCCATTGCAAAGGCGCTACACGGAACGCGCGAGCGATGGCGCCGCCCTCATCGGACAGACCAAGAACCAGGGCGGCGAAGGCCGGCGGCATGATCAGGAAGTCGGGGACCGGCACCAGGGCGAAGGCGGCGCAGCACGCGGCGGCGAATATCAGCACGGCCGGCGTGTTTCGACGCGCGGCGGCGAGGCGGAACACGCCGATGCCTATGCAGAATTCGATCACGCACCGCAGCAGGCCAAAAATCTGCCCGGTGTAGCCCAGCCCAGCCGGGCTGATGGCAACGACAACCCCGTCGAGCAACGCCAGCATCACCAACAGGAACACCGCGCTGCGCCGCCAGCTTGTGCTGACCGCGAAACTCCCGGTGACCAGAAGCGGAAATGCCAGATACGCAAACCACTCGGTGCTGATCGACCAGGCCGGCACGTTCCACGCCAGGCCGCTGAGAATTCCCCAGTTCTGCATGAGCGGAAAACTCAGCAGATAGTAGCCGAGTTGGAGGTCGTCCGGGCCGCCCTGATGCGCAAAGAGCGTCGTGGCGAGCGGAATCGTCAGGAAAGCGATAAGCATGAACAGGTGCAGCGGATAGATGCGCGACAGGCGCCGGGCCAGGAAGCGCCCGTATCGGCGCACCGAAAACGGCTCGGCCGCGAACCAGTGGCCGTAATTCAGGGAGATGACATAGCCCGACAGGATGAAGAAGAGATCGACCGCCAGATAGCCACGGTCGCTCAGGCGGCGAATAAAATCCGGGGTTCCGACGGGTAAAGCCTCGCGGAAATGGAACACCACCACCCACCAGGCGGCGATGCCTCGGATGGCGGTGAGCGCTCTGGCGGAAGGGAGGACTTCTTTTTTGAAAAAAAGAAGCAAAAAACTTTTATGAATTGGGCCGAGCAATACGACTGGCACGCGCGCAAGGGTCCAAAAGTTTTTTGGTTCTTTTTTTCAAAAAAGAACTTCCCCCTTCCCTTAGGAGAAGTGGGTCACCCCCGCAAGCTCAATCTGCCCACCCCCCACAAAACTGAGATAGGTGGACCCATTCACCACGCTCTGCGACGTAATCGCCGGCGTCGCATGAATGCTGCCCGCCCCCGCCAGCGTGTCCTGCGCGTTCCAGTTCAGAATCACCGCCGAGCCGCCGTTCGTGGGGGCCAGAAACACATCCGCCACCCCGCCATGCACGGTGGTCAGCCCGCTGCCGAACGAAACCGTATCCTGCCCGCCGCCGAGCCAGATCTGCGCCTGGCCCGAGCCGCCCGTAAACAGTTCGTTGCCCGCGCCGCCGTTGAGCGTAACATTGCCCGACCCGGCACCCACTTGCACGCCCGCCGTCCCCGCCGTCTCGCCCTGCGCATTGACAACGAGCGAGCCGCTGCCGCCAGAAATCTGCGCATTGCCCGTCGTCACCGACAGGCTGCCCGAGCCCGCATTGATCGTGTCGGCCGGCCCCGCGGAGGTCGCGGAACTGGTGACCGACACAGGACCCGCCCCGGCCGTCACGCTGTCACCCCCGGTGGCGGTGACATAGATGCCCGCGTAATTGCCCCCCGTGGTCATGATGGAGGCGGCAGCACCCGACACCGTCGCCGCCGCGTTCGTGCCGGCGCTGATCGTTTGCGTGACGGCAACACTGCCGCCCTGCTCGGTGGTGAGATTGATCCCCCCTGCCCCGGTCGAAAACACCGAGTCCACCGCCGAGCCGCCGACGGTGACGGCACCGCCGCCCGACGTCGTCAAACTGTCCCGCCCCGCCAGATCGTACTGCGAACTGGCGCTGGTCGAACTAATCACGTCGGTGCCCGAGGCGCCAATGACGTTATAGTTGCCGCTGATGGAAATCTGGTCGTTGCCGGCGGCCGTCACCGTGTCCTGGGTGGTCAGCGTCAGCGTGTCGGTGGCGCCGACGCTGGTGCTGACCACGTCGTAGCTGCCCGATAGATTGGCGTTCACGCCGCCCGATCCGCCGGCAATGGTGTTGCCGGTGACGTCGTCGGTGACCCGCAGCAAACCCGCACCCCCCGTCACCTGCTCGTTGGCTCCAAGTAATGAGACGGACGCATTGCCGCTTTCGGATATCACGTCGTGGGAATAATTGGCGGTCACCTGGTCGGTGCCCGCACCCGTCACCGTGTCGTAGGAGAGCAGGCTGACCGTGTCGGCCGCCCCCGCGGCGGTGGTGATGAGGTCGCCGGGCGCGGCGGTCAAATTCACGCCGCCCGATCCGCCGGCGATGGTGTTGCCGCCCACCGCGTCGCCGATGGTGAGCAGCGAGGCGCCGCCGGTGATGGACTGGCCGCTCACGGTGAGCGTGCCGTTGCTTTCCTGCGGCCCGGTGGACGTGGAGCCGCCGCCGGAGACGGTGGGTTGCGTCGGCGCGGTGCTGATCGGCGTCGTCGTGCCGCTGGTCGAAGTTCCCGTAGAGCTCGAATAGCCGGGCAGGGCCACGCCGGCGATATCAACGGTGCTGCCGTCGGCCAGCGTCAGGATGGTCGAGCCGTTGACCACCGCGCCATGCGCGATGGCTTTGGCATTGTTGGCAAATCCTTCAAACTTCAGAGCGTCGGTGCCTTCCTTGAAGCCGGAGATGGTGTCCTGGCCATAGTTGCCGCCATGGAAAATGTAGGTGTCCGCGCCGCTGCCGCCGGTAACCTGGATGGTCCCCTGGCTGAGATTGACCTGGTCGTTGCCGCTGCCCAGCGTGAAGTCGGCCGATCCGGAGCCGCTGTAGATCGTATCGGGGCCGCTGCCGCCGGTGACATCAACGCTGCCCTGCCCCGCCAGCACCTGCGCGCCGCCGTTGCCGGTGGTGATGGAGATAGCACCGTCGCCGGTGATCCACGCCGTCGCCGCGCCGCCGGAGATGGTGGCCGAGGCGGCCACGCTGCCGCTGCCGGCCGCCGCATCGTTGACAATGCCGGCGAAGCCGCCGCCGGTGACGGTGACGCTGACGTCGCCGCCGTTATTGAAAATGCGCGCCCTGGCGGTGGCACCCACATCGACCAGGCTGTCGGAGCTGGTGAGCAGGGCTTCGTTACCGTTGAGGTCGTACGTGTTGAACTGGGTGCCCACCACCGTCGAAGCACCGCTGGCCTCGATCGTCTGATACTGGCCCGATGCCTTGATCTGGTCGTTGCCGGCACTTTGCACCGTGTCATATTCGCCGGCCGCGCTCACCGTGTCGGACGCGCCGGCCTGCGTGGTGATGAGATCGGACTGGCCGGTGATAGCGGCCTGCATGCCGCCCGAGCCGCCGGCGATCGTATTGCCGCCAATGCTGTCGTTGACCAGGAAGATCGATGTGCCGCCGCTCACCGTCTGGTTCTGCGTCGTCATAAACAGGCGCTCCGGCCCGGTGACGGTGGTGGTCGGCAACTCGGTCGTCGGGCTCGCGGTGCTGAAAGTGGGCTCGGACGAAAGCACGGTGTCGCCGGTCTGCGTGCCCGCTCCTTCAAGAATGACGTTGCCCGGCGCAAAACCATAGAGCTGGTTGTCGGTCATGTTCACCGACACATTGACGTCGTTGTAGGATGACTGATTCGCAACCGCAATGCCGGTCTGGCCCGCCAGGTCGTCAATGATCGTGTTGCCGGTGACGTTCAGATAGTTGGTGGCGAAGGAATATTGCGTCTCGCCACCGTAGTGAATAGCAATGGTGTTGGAGGCGTCGGGGCCTTTTTCGATGATGTTGTCGCTGATGGTGGCAGCACCCGCGTTGGGGATGTCGATGTCGTAACTGCCGGTGCCGGTGGGTCCGTCGGCGATCACGTTATGGCTGATGTTGGTGACGTCGGCGCGCGACTTCACCTCGTGCCCGACATAGGCCGAGGTGATGACGCTGTTGGTGAGGTTGAAGTCGGCGACGTCGCCGATATAAATGTCGTGCGTATAGCCGTCGCCCGATCCATCCTGTTCGAAGGAGGAATGGTCGATGTTCACAGTGCCGGTGTTGCTGACCCAGGGGGTGGCCAGCAGCCCGTCCTGCAAATTGTGGAAATCGCAATAAGACACGTTCAGATTGCCGGCTTCGTAGCGGATGCCGGCGACGTTGCCGTATTGGTCGCCGGTGCCGGCACCGGTGAAGCTGAAGCCGCTGATGGTCAGGCTGGCGTCGGCGGTGATGATGCCCTTGCCGTCCGGCGGCGGTTCGGTGCCGACCTCATTGACCATGCCGCCGACGGCGACGATGGTGACACTGGCATTGACGACGCTGAAATCATTCACGTAGGTGCCGGCTTTCACGGCAATCGTGTCGCCGTTCACCGCGTTGCGCAGGGCGGCGCCGAGGGTTGCGAATTCCATGCCGGCACCAACGGTCAGCACCATGCCGTTGGTGGTGCTGAGCACGACGGGGGCCATGATCGGCGCATTGACTACGCCGGCGACATTGGCGGCCGATATGCTGGTGGTGCCCAGGCTGTTGGTACCGGTCAGGCTGGTTTTGGCCGTGCTGGCCTTTGCGGTCGTGGTGGCTGCGGCTGTGCTCATGATCAAGACCCTCCCCGTCCCGTGACGGCGGTCTCAAATTGAGCAACCCGGATAACCGAACGGTTAATCGGGCAAAATATTTTTGAGCGTAGGCTATGGGGCGGTTCGGAGTTCTATCCCTCAGTTGACCCAAATACTCTTCCCTAATGATGAAGGAATCGTTAGCGCCGCCGCGCTGCTGCGGGCTGCGTGCCTGGTCGCGATTCCGACCGAGACGGTCTATGGCCTGGCAGCGGATGCGACGTCGGAACCGGCGGCGGCCGCCGTGTTCGCGGCCAAGGGGCGGCCGGATTTCAACCCGCTGATCTGCCATTACCCCGATGCCGCGGCCGCGGCCACGCATGTCGCATTTTCGCCCGTGGCCGAGCGTCTCGCGCAAGAATTCTGGCCTGGGCCGCTGACGCTGGTGCTGCCGCGGCGGGCCGACTGTCCGGTGAGCGCCCGGGCGGGTGCGGGCTTGCCGACCCTGGCCGTGCGCGTCCCGGCGCATCCGGTGGCGCGCGCCCTGCTGGCGGCGTGCGGGTTCCCCCTGGCTGCCCCATCCGCCAACCGCTCCGGCGGCGTCAGCCCGACCACGGCGGCCCATGTGCTCGCCGATCTGCACGGGCGGATTGCCGCCGTGCTGGACGCAGGCCCCTGCGCCGTCGGGCTGGAGAGCACGGTGCTCGATCTTTCGGGCAAAGCCCCCCGGCTGCTGCGCCCAGGCGGCATTCCGGCCGAAGCGATCGAGGCGTGTATCGGCCGCCTGGCGCGTGGCCACACGCCAGGCGCCGCCCCCCAATCCCCCGGCCTGCTGGCGTCGCATTACGCGCCGTCGCTGCCGCTGCGCCTGAACGCCACGCATGCCGGCGAGGACGAGGCACTGCTGGCGTTCGGCGTGCCGTTACCTGCCGCCCTCGTGTTCAACCTCAGCCCGTCGGCCGATGTCGCCGAAGCGGCGGCGCGCCTGTTCGCCGGCCTGCGCTGGCTGGATACCGAGGGCGCGCGCCGCGGCTTGCGCGGGATTGCGGCCATGCCGGTCCCATCGCATGGCCTGGGCGCCGCCATCAACGACCGGCTGCGTCGCGCGTCTGCCTAAGTGGTGCTGCACGGGTTAAAACCCACGCGGCGCCAGCCATCTGCTGTTCCATCCACAAGGCGAGCCACCACCCGATGTCCAGCACCGATGACGATTTCGACCAGGCCCTGATCAAAGGCGCGTTCGACCTCGCCGCACGGGAGGGCTGGGCGGCCGTCTCCGCCGCAGGCGCCGCGCGCGAGGCCGGCGTGCCGCTGGAGCGCGCGCGGGCCGGGTTCCCCGGCCGCGCCGTCATCCTGCTGGCGCTCGGCCGCATGGCCGACCGCCACGCGCTGACCGACGCCATGGAGGGTGGCGACGTGCGCGAACGCCTGTTCGACATGCTGATGCGCCGCTTCGATGTGCTGCAGCAGCACCGCGCCGGCGTGCTGGCGCTGTTGCGTGCCCTGCCCGCCGAACCGCCCGAGGCGCTGCTGCTGGCCAGCGCGACGGCCGCCAGCATGGGCTGGATGCTGGAAGCCGCCGGCGTCTCCGCCCGTGGTTTTACAGGTGCGGTGCGGGTGCAGGGGCTGGTGGCCGTCTGGCTGGTCACGCTGCGCGCCTGGCGCCGCGATGAGAGCGAGGATCTGTCCGGCACCATGGCGGCGCTGGACCGGGCGTTGCAGCGCGCCGAACAGGCCGCCCTATGGTTCACCCGCACCCAAGCGGCCGAGCCGTCGCCCAAACCCTTCCCCGAACCCGCCTCCGCCGTTGCCGCGATCGACAAGCCGCCCAGCCCTGCTTGGCCCACCGGGCAGCCATGACCCGCACTTTGCTGTGAGAAGCCGGCACGTCGCCATATAACAGCGTAGTCACCACGCATGCCCAAGGATCGGGGGCCAAGGTGCCGGTCACCACGAGGCACTCTGCCCACCTCAAAAGGAGTTCAGTGATGGCCGACAATTACACGGACCACGAAACGCCGAAGACCGCCGCCGCCGCCACGAAGCAGGCCGTCGCCGCCAACCAGGCCGCCGCAACCGCCACCGCCGAAGCCGCAAAGGCGCACATGACGGAGGCCGCCGCCAAGACCAGGGCCGTTCTGCATGAGGTCACCGAAGCCGGCGAGACCGCCGCCCAGCGCGCGCAGGACGCCGTCGGCACCTTCGCCTCCGCGGCCGCAGAGAAACAGCAAACCCTGCTCTCCGACATGAGCCGCGCCTTCCGCGACATGCGCTTTCCCTCCATGATCCCCGACAGCGGCGCGCTCATGGCCGCCCACCGCCGCAATATGGAGGCGCTCTCCGCCGCCAACCGCCTCGCCCTGGAAGGCGCGCAAGCCGTCGCCCGCCGCCACATGGAAATCATGCAGGCGACCATGAGCGAGCTGTCGGAACATGTGCGCGAACTCGCTAGCACCGACACGCCGGCCCACAAGGCCGCCAAGCAGGCCGAGCTGGTGAAGAAGAGCTACGAGCGGGCGGTGGCCAACATCCGCGAACTTTCGGATCTCATCCAGCGCTCGAACGGCGAGGCCATCGGCCTGCTGAACGAGCGGTTCAAGGAAGCCATGGACGAGGTCAAACAGCTTCTGGAGAAAACCGGCGAACCCGCACACTGATCCGCGCCCGCCCGCCGGGCGGGCTTCCTACGCCGTCAAAGAGATATTTGCCACACTGCAGGGCGAAGGCGTCTGGGCCGGCCGCCCTGCGGTGTTCTGCCGTTTTGCCGGCTGCAATTTATGGTCCGGCCTGGAGCGCGACCGCGCCACCGCCGTGTGCCGCTTCTGCGACACGGATTTCGTCGGCGCCAACGCCGGCAAATTTGCCAATGCCGATACGCTGGCCGACGCGGTCGCGGCCACCTGGCCTGGCGGCGAGCTGCACCGCTTCGTCGTGCTGACCGGCGGCGAGCCGCTCCTGCAAGTCGATGCCGCGCTGACAGCGGCCTTGCATGCACGCGGTTTCACCATTGCTGTCGAAACCAACGGCACCCAGCCGGCGCCGGCGGGCCTGGACTGGATTTGCGTCAGCCCCAAGGCCGGGGCCGAACTCGTCCTGTGCGAAGGCGACGAGCTGAAACTCGTCTTCCCGCAGCCCGGCGCCGAGCCGGAGCAGTTTACTGGGCTAAAATTCCGGCATTTCCTGTTGCAGCCCATGGACGGGCCGGACGCCGCCGCCAACACCCAGGCTTCCATCGCCTATTGCCTGGCACATCCGCAGTGGCGGTTGAGCGTGCAAACCCATAAGATGCTGGGCTTACGGTAGCAGCTCGCCCAAGGAGGGGCCGATGCCCGACGACATCTACTGGCGCGATTCCCTGGCCTGGTCCGAGCAGCAGGCCGGCCTGCTGGAACGCCTCGCCAAGGGCGAGCGGGTGAACACGCAAATCGACTGGGAAAATGTCGTCGAGGAGGTGCTTTCAGTGGGCCGCTCGCAGATGCAGTCCGTCGAAAGCCTGCTGACGCGCGCGCTCGAGCACCTCATGAAAATCCACGGCTGGCCGCAGTCGCAATCAGTAAACCACTGGCAGGCCGAGGCGCTGGCCTTTCTGCTCCGCGCCCAACGCCCGTGCAGCCCGTCCATGCGTCCGCGTATCGACCTGAGCCTGTGCTACCGCGACGCATGGCTCCCACTGGCAAAGCTGCGGATCGACGGGTCTGCGCCGCGCGCGATCCCTGCCGCCTGCCCGTTCACCGTTGCCGATCTGCTGCCGCCGGATGGGTCGGCTCCCGATATTGACGCACTGGTGGCGAAGCTGAGCACCTGACAGCACAGGAGGACCCAATGCCCGACGACATCTATTGGCGTGACTCCCTGGCCTGGTCCGAACAGCAGGCCAGCCTGCTGGAACGCCTGTCCAAGGGCGAGCGCGTGAATGAAGGGATCGACTGGGAGAATGTCGTCGAGGAGGTGCTCTCCGTGGGCCGCTCGGAGATGCACGCCGCGGAAAGCCTGCTGACGCGCGGGCTGGAGCACATCATGAAAATCCACGGCTGGCCGCGCTCGCAGTCGGTCAACCACTGGAAGATCGAGGCGCTGACCTTCCTGCTCGACGCCGAAAGGCCGCTCAGCCCGTCCATGCGCGCCCGTATCGACCTGGCACGCATCTATCGCCGGGCGGCACTGCCGATATCAAAAATGCGCATCGATGACTCTGCCCCGGTATCGATTCCTGCCGTTTGCCCGTTTATCCTTGATGAGCTGGTGCCGCCGAATGAGGGTGAGCCTGATATTGATGCGCTTGTTGCTAAACTAAGTAAGTAAGACTTCTTTTTTGAAAAAAAGAAGCAAAAAACTTTTATTCATTGGACCGAGCTGACCGACCGGCACGCGCGCAAATGTCCAAAAGTTTTTTGGTTCTTTTTTTTCAAAAAAGAACTGCTTTCTTTCCTTCCGGAGTTCCCATGGACGCCCACCTGAACAGCCTAGACGCCTTCTGGATGCCCTTCACCGCCAACCGCCAGTTCAAGGCCGCCCCCCGCCTGCTCGTCGCCGCGCAGGACATGCACTA
>Ga0116231_10010099_pt1 | contig 15447 bp, 6 predicted proteins | sample S1TSphgellanicum_2_FD_89695 | JGI IMG/M metagenome (GOLD analysis project Ga0116231, IMG submission 89695) | Host-associated microbial communities from peat moss isolated from Minnesota, USA - S1T2_Fd - Sphagnum magellanicum MG | ecosystem: Host-associated > Plants > Peat moss > Unclassified...
CGTGAGTGAAGGGGTGAGAGTGAAGGGGTGAGTGAAGGGGTGAGTGAAGGGGTGAGGGAAGGGGTGAGTGAAGGGGGGGGGGAGGGGGGAGGGGGGGGGGGGGGGGGGGGGGGGGGGAGGGCCCAGGGGTTCCCAACAAATATTCATGCCAAGAAGTACATGAAATAATTTGTTGGGAAGGGCTTTCCAATTACATTAAAAATTTCAGAGTATGTTTGATCCCACGTGTTGAGCATGTTGCCACCCATGGTCTTTACTCATTGTAAAACACAAGGTAAACATTATTGTGAACTTAAACATATGAAAATCGTGAGATATAGGAAGGGCAGGGTTCTTAGGGCACCATTCCATTGAGTAGTCCTGTACAACACAAATGAGTTTGGAATTAAAACTATGTATGATTATTACATAACTAATTTCTATGTTCTTGGTTGCAAAGTTATTCTTTCATCTTTCTATTGTCTATGCAAGCCTCACCATTCTCCTACCATGAACTAAACACAAACAACCCCAAAACCATTCAAAATTAAAAGCCTTTCAAAACCAAAACTTCAATTCTAACAAACTTTGCATTCATATAATAACTTTGTACAAGTGAATGTGTTTCTCAAGGTCACAAACACCCACTTATATACCAACCAAAATGAAACTAATAAAAAAACTTCCTAAAGTTTATTCACCACATGGTTCCCTAAGTGATTTCACAATTAATCATAAGGAAACATAATCACATGGTGCACATATGATTGCACAATTAATCACAAGGAAACATAATCACATGATGCACATGACTTCCATATAAATTAATATGTGAAAATCAATGCACCATGACCAAATTATGAAATCCTACCACTCAATTTACCCCTTTAAACAATTACCTAAGTAATTGTGTAATTACATCAAGTTACACATCAAGTTACAATCCCACCTTCAGCTTTGGAAGGTCCAGTTGCTTTCCATTCACATGAAATTCTCAAGCTAAAGGTGCAGCAAAGCTTGCAAGTCTTGCATCCAAAGGCAAAAGTTGGATGTGAAACTTTCAAAGTTGCACCGTCAGCTATTCAATGGAAAGGTGCCCTAACATCCACTCCTTAAATATGGGAGGGTTCTTACTTCTAGAAGTAGTCATAATTTCCCTCCCACTCTCAAGGAGTATGAGAAAAATCTTTCTTATTTTTATGATATGTATTCATCAATATAAGGTGCCCTCCAAATACACTTCCAAAATTTCTCCAATTGTTCTATAATAAACCAGAGATTGCTAAGCAAATCACAACCAAAAACTCACAGAATATTTTACCTACTGATCAGGGAAGGGGTCCCAGAGTGGCACCTGGGTCTCCAAACAGTGAACAGGTTGTTGTCTGTTCTGAAGTTTCTAAGAGTAGAGATGCCATGGCTTGGGAATTCCACAATACAAGAAGACAACTAGAAAGAAGCTGGGGAAAGGCTAGTGATAAGATCTTAAGGCAGGCATCAAAAGAATATTCAGAAAACAGTCCATAGTGCATTTGTGAATTAAGTTTCTAAATACTACAACAACATGAGGAAATGAGAAGAAGACCAATATCTGTTGGGATTTGTTAACAAGGGGTTGGGTTGTTCTTCATGGTGTTTTAGATGATTATTTAACACAGAAATAGCTACACTAAAGGCTGGGGTGGCAAATTATATCGTTTATATAATTACAATACAGGACATAATCTTTTGGTGGTGATCATGCTTGTAATAGTGACCAAAATCTCTGTTGAACATGAAAATTTTAGAGTTTTGTTGAAACTGCCACCCCAGACCTTAACATCATGGAACAGTCTCCCCTTGCCCATTATGTTGAGCATGTTGCGAAGCTCAACCTGCCCAGCGGGTTTACCTGGTGCCTTACCCAACATTTGGGCAGGGGCTTGACCATTCCATCGTACATAACAGACTTCCCTCAGAAATTAGATTTCTTAAAAATCATGACATTTCAAATTAAGTTTCTCAAAAATCATGACATTTCAAATTAAATTTCTTAAAAATCATGACATTTGAAATTAGATTCCTTGGTTTCTTTGTGGTAATTCAGACTGGTCTGATACTTCAGACAGCTTCCAGAGGATCGATCACCAAGTTCCTCACAAAAAACTGTAAGGAGGTACTGCACAAGGTGAATGCATTGATTGGTATGCCATTACATCTGGAAGTTGCAGTCAGCTAGCTGGGAAGAATTATGCATGTGGACAGACATACCCTAACTTAGAGATCCTGAGAGAGAGATTTGTAGACTCACATCATCACTCCCTCTGCCAGAAAAGCTGGGATTATTGCAGTTCTAGAAAGACTGGGATTATTTATCATTACAGACTCTATAGGAGGGAAACACAAACAGCTAGTAAGTGGGTAATAATGCAATTGGTCAGTCATATATGAAGGTAAGTAGCTAATGCATTTTGTGGCCACTAGGTAGGTACCTACATGTAGATGGTCAGTACATAGCTAGCTAGTTAGCTATTGGACAGGAATACAACGAATTTTTTTTCCTGTCCACATATATCATCCATCCTTTATGTTGTGATGACAGGTGCTAGTTCACTCCAGCCCTGCCTCTGGTCCATTAGCATTTTGCTTCGTCATGGGAACATCCCTTACTTACATTCTGAAGAGAGGAAGAAAGAGGATCTGTTTTGGCCCACTTGGTTAATACTGCAAGAACCCAGGAGGATTGGTTCTTCCTATTACAGCCTCTGAAAAAATAGTTGCACACAACAAACCCTAAGTGGGTACAAGAGCAGAGGAGGGGTAGTTTGGCTTTGGGAACAGTACAAGCCTGCAAACCAAAACAATGCTGTGGTAAAATTTCCTCCTTGTAACTGGTTGTGGTTCCAAGTTTCAACCAAGGTTGTGCAGTTATCTAAATTTATAGTGAACCATGGTTTCACTATTTAAACATTTCAGAATTAGATAACCACCAGTTTTGGTTCTTTGAAAAAAATCATAATCAAGTAGGCTAATATCTGCCGGTCCCTGTTATTTCAAAAACCTTCAAGAATCAGCAATTTTCATGAAAGAACCCATGGTTTATATGGGCGGTTTATTTCCCAATTTTTTTGGGAGAACTGTGCTTATCTATCAGAACTGGGTCTTTGATTTATGAGAACCATGGTTATGAATTCTCAAAACCACTTAGATAACTGTTGGGGTCTGTTCCTGCCTCTAATAACTACCCAACCCTCAAAGAATACTAAAAACAGTATCTTTAGGAGATATATGTTGATATTGTTTTATACATTATACTGGAATTAAATAAGGAAGAAAAATGTATCCATTTTGGAATGAGTAAGACAATTTTGAAAAGTTAAATCCAATGAGAATGTTTTTTCCAGTTTTTCTGATCCTTTGCTTTCCATTTCATGTGTTTAAAAATCAAGTTATTTGGACATTTCTTTCATAACATTGCATGTTTCTATGAAAAGGTTCACTTTCGATCTTGCAAGTTGTACATGGATAATCAAATCTGAAAATTGTAGCAGAATCCACCCGCAGTTCACACAGATATATTTGCAAGAGGAACACCATCTAGCTTTTGCATAAAGGCCTAGGCGTCTTGATAGGTTTAAAGCCACTCCTTCTGTGGAACCTTCTTATCTGGATCTTTCTTAGAAGCACATCACCTTTTGGTTACTGCTATGCTTTGCACATAGGCCTAGGCGTCTTGATAGGTTTAAAGCTACTCCTTCTGTGGAACCTTCTTATCTGGATCTTTCTTAGAAGCACATCACTTTTTGGTTACTGCTATGCTTTGCACATGTCCAGGGGTCATGCAGAGGGCATGCTTTTTGCAAATCAAATATTTGAGGGTATGCTGTTCATCAGGGTATATCAAATTTGAAAAAATAGATTAAATTAGTTTATATACCCTGTGCATATCCGACCGAAATATCTGCGTAAAAGACATACCCACATAATATTTGATCAAAAGCTCAAAGTTCAAACCTACCCAAGTTATCAAGAGAAGGCCATGTAGCAACTAGCAACTACCTAGGAAGTTGCGGCCGGAAGTTGCAACCCAACAACTGGAAGGCACCCAAATTTTAAAGTCCAGGTTCATGCTAAAAATCAAGAACAATATAGAAGGGACCATTCTGGCTGCAGTTTGTGCACATGGCCTAAATGCAAAGCAATAGAAAAATCACAACAGTTAAGCTGCTAAATTTAGGCTTTATCCCATAAACTAAACAATAAAACAAGGCAAAAAAAAATAATTTCTGTTGTCAGTACTTTCCCAGTTTCTCTCATATGGTGTTCTGATTCCTTTCTTATCACAACACTCCAACACTGCACTGGAATCAAAGGTAAGCCTGAAAGAGATTCAGGGATTCTTTTTGCAACAATGTACACTTTAATGGCAAAGAGAGAGTTGCAAGATCAATTGAAGTGCAAGTTAGGGGCGGGGATTGGAGAAGTATCGTTATCATGAGTGAAAGAAATTAAAAAAAGAAAAAGTGTGACACAAGCTTGCATCCTTCACAATCACAAGGAAAACTATGGAAGCTTCATTCCCTAGCTGACTACATCTCACAAAATGATGATGCAATTTTTTTTTGTTAACCTAAAGGAATTTTAAATGAGTAATAAGGGTAGATGTTAAACTACTTGGACTATAGCAATGACAATCGTGGCATACCAATCCATTTACCTAGATATTTATTTATCAACCTACTTACTCACCTATCTAGTGTATGTACGTACCCACTTACTTACTTGCCTACCTGGTGTACCTATCTAGATACCTACATGTCGAATAGTGTATTTACATGCATCTAGATGTCTAGTGTACCTATCTAGATAGTGTATACAAGCATGTAAGGATCTAGATAGGTGGGTAAGTAGGTGGGTAGATAAACAAGTTGGCAGTTTATGTAGGTGGGAAAATAGGTTAGTAGGTCGGTAACCTATATCTTATGCAAGTATGTAGTTAGGTATACACAAGGTAGGAGGGCAGGTTGCTGATAGAAGCCCCCTCTCACCCTACCTTCCCCCACTCCGAAGGGAAAGGAACCAAAACAAAAAAGAGTGTAGGAGGCAAAGGACTAAACTTTAGGCATTGGGCAATCAATAATGTGTCAAATTTTTTTGGGCAATTCGAAAATCATTTAGGCAGCCTGCAAAATCCAGTCAACTTGAAAAGTTAGTTATGTAGCACTGGTGATGTGAAGTTGATGGTTTGGCAAGGGTAGCATTGGTGATGTGGAGTTGGCAATTTGGCATTTTGAACTTAAGGACTTACCAAAGTTGACTAGGGGTTTTAGCAATCTTTTAACAATGTGAACTCGGCAGACAAGAAATATACAGTTGGCAAAATAGCCAAATGAGGGACGTCAACTCAGCAAAAGAACCGAGCATTTGGTATTCCATAGGCACCCACAACAATATTAAGTTACATTGAAATTGTTATTCTAGTTTGATTACAGCTACCACAACCACGTTGGAAATATACTCAAAAATAAAAAGAGCAACAAATATTGGACATAATAGAGTTATCCGTAAAGTAACCCTGTCTTTGGGCCTCCTTTCACCCCCTATCCCCTCTTTCAGTATATCAGCAAAGTAAGGACATTTTATTAGATCTCAGTACGAAATGCTGAAACTCAGCATTTAATGCACAAGGTTCGAGAGTAATTATAGTAGTTTAAAGGTAAGAGCAGTGAAAATATATGTATCTGTCTGCAGCAGTGGAGGCGCTCAGGAAAAAGGAAAGACAGGATGAAACTCAGCTTATCACCAAAATTGATGGTTTTCTGAGTTTCAACCCCCCTAATACTAATGTACTTTTTGCAGATTTTTTTTGAATCTCACCCTGTGTATGACGAAACTCTGGTGCCGTGTTTGTCTTACTTTAGAGATAACTATAATTATATACAAAATATTCAAATCTTGCCTCTTTCTTCTTCTCCTTCATTTTTGCCACAGAGGGTTTCTAGACCACCTTTAAACAATCACAGCAAGTTTTACAGGAAATAATAAATGTACTAGTCATTAAAGAGTAAAATCAAGACTCAAGCGGTTGGACAAATAGAAAACACAGAAATTACTAAAAATGTAACCACAAACATGCATTGCGTCATGTGATGACAAGAGTTAGAGGGCTTTCCTATAGATTGGCCCATATTGTGTAACTATTACTTGTTTTGTGACTATAAGATGACGTGTGGAGAGTGATAAGCTTACTATTTCATTCATGTTTTCTTTAATATTGGCTTTAACCTATAAGCTCAAAAACTGGGACGAAAGTGTTCAATACATGTGAAGCTAACCTTCAATGCCCAAATACTCAACAACTTGACCGTATTGAATGACTAAAACTTTGTAGTAAATTACTGCAAGGTGAACTGCTCAAAGGCCAATCCATTCCAGTTATTTTAGCTTATTGAGTCAAAATTTTATTTAAGTTGGGTAAGAGCATCTCCACCCTAAAACTGTAAACAACTCCTTCATGTTAAAATAGAAGAGTGTTTTAAGGATCACTGTCCCCACCCATAAACGTCATAAAAGTCTGTTTAGACACTCAAAGACCGTTTATCTCTTTACATCTGGACCAGTAATAGTCACTGTCCAAATCCATAGTAGAAAAAAAGATTTTGAAAGGGTTAAAATGACAACTGCAAAATGGACATCAATACAGGAGCGTAGCAGGATTTACCCTATCCTGCTGCAAGATTTAATGAAAAGGGGTGTTTGCAGGTGTGCAGTGGAGATGCTCTAAGGCCAGCAGCTGCCATTTACCCCTTTAAAGGTCTCAGCGGTCCATCAACCCCTTGCTATTTCAATGGAAACTCCTCCTATCCAAATGCTTATATTATAGGAGACATGCCATTCCAACTCTTCAACGTTGCGATGTCCTTTTCGTAATATCTCTAGTCTCAATCCATATGTGGTTATGGCGGCTTACTGAGTCAAAAAATAATTTAAGTTGCGGTAAGGCCAACAGTTGCCATTTATATTGAAAGGAATGTGCGGTGAATCATGTGGGAATTGTGTCCAATCCTTTAACAAAATCTACATTGTACACATAATCTTCACTTTCCTACAATTCAAATTGATTTTCAGATACGGTGTCGTTGAAGATGTGTTTTTCAGTGTATATCTACAATTCCAGTATTAGCTCGTGTGGTTTTGGTACAGTGCAAAATTTTCCAGTGTTCTATTGTCTAACAACTTGCCATAGACTACCAACTTATACATGCTGATAGTTGCCCCTATAATGAACTTCCTCATCATCACACTTCCACTTTGTATTCCTCATGGAACTATATAGATTCAAATGAATTATTGAAATGATGCAGCATGGTTTGATATAGTTGGTAGTTCATACAGCCTCCTTTCACATGTGGTCAAATTTTAACCATGATTAACAGTGGCACTATTTGCCAATCTTTCCCTTGGGTAACTGAGTAGTTTATGTAAAGTCCCACAATAGGGGGACACGCAAACTAAGGGGCCTAGTCTGGCCTCACATTATGGAAAGGTCCCCCACCATGTGGCTTTAACCATTATAACCACAAGGTGAACGTTGTCATGAATTTAAACATATGTGTAGGGTAACACTTGAGGAGTGGGGTATTCCCAAAATAAGTGCCCCAGCCCTGCCCAATTGTAGGTGAGGGGTGCTTTCTTGGGAACACCATTCTTTCAAAGGGCACTACTTGAAGTAAAGTACCTTAGCAAAGATTATTTTTCTATTTATTTATTCACTCATTCATTTTTTCTTTTGATATTAGGCAGATCAGTTTCCTATTACCAGAAAAGAAAAAAGAAAAACAGAGGTGAGGCATTTTGGAAATTGAAATGCCCATAGGATTGGGCATTTCAGTTTTCAAAACACCCTTCCTTTAGGAGAGGAAATTTTGTTGAATAAGGCACCCTAGAAATATGATAGGAAATTTTTGCAAGTGCTTTACATAGAACACAAGGTGTAAGAGGGGGATGCTTGTTAGATTGACCTGTCATCCATAAGATTTAATTCTAGTTATTTTGTAGTTTTGAGAAGGCTAATGTTGGAGGGCTTTATGGGGTTTTAAATAAATCAGCCGCCGAAGGGGTTTGTAAGATATGAATCAGGTAAGAATACATTGGCTATGTAAATAAACCCCAATGTTTTTTTAGAATTTTTTTACTATAGCCTAAGTGGCAATCATCATGGGAAGATTCAGCCAAATCTGGCTACAAATCAGATATGAAATAAAAATTGAAAAATTAACCATATAGACTCATGGCAATACAGTGAAAACCAGGTTTTTTTTTTTCATTTCTTTGATATAAAAAATTTGGAAAAATTTAACAAAAACTAGAAATTTAGCTGAATTTACATTAGAAAAAAAATTCCAATTTTTTTTTCGAGAAATGGAAAAAAATTTCCAGGGAAAAAACACTGCTGAAAACCCAATATAGAAATCTTCAAATGGTTCAAACCCTCAAAAAGCACTTCATTTTTATAAAAAAATTTAAGTCACTTTTTGGTAAAAGTTCGCCAGTAAAAAATATGGTAGTTCACATAATCAGGGTTTCTTTTATGGATTTTTTGATGTAGCCAAAGTGGCGATCATTCAGAAAACAATTTAGCCAAATTTGACTACATACTAGACATGAAAGTAGAAAAAAAGCAGAATCCTTCTATAGTCTTGGCTACCTACTGGAGGGAACTTATGATAAAAATCTGGTGACTTGAAAAAAAAAGAAGTCGTCAAAATCTGGCGAATTTGGATAATTGTTTCCATGAAAAATCCTGTGAATAGGTCAAAATCGTATTTTTCAGGTCGAAATTCGGCAAAAATTTGCCAGTAAAAGAAACACTGCATGATGACATATCCTAGACGGAATGGCAGGCTTCATCTGGGCGGCTACTGGAAATAGCCACGTTTTTGGACCCTGAACAAACACACCCAACAAGTTTTTTTCATATAAAAAACTCAAAATATACAATTTTGCCAGAATCTACGGGCCACTTTGACTGCCATGGCAAGACTTGTCAGCTAAAGAAAAATGAATATTTTCTCCTGTATACTTTTCTTTCTGAGCAGAAAAGTTTTGCCATTTCTGTGAAGAGGGATTTTCTCACAGGTGACAATTTATAACTTTTGAGCTTGGTTTTCATTGAGGTCCATGGTGAGCCCGAACCATCACCTACACTGGTACCTTCTTGAGTGAGGCCTCTCTGAATGTCAGTATATATATATATATATATATATATATATATATATATATCCCTTCCCATTTGAACTTGGCAACCCTTTAGCCTACTATGTGGCATTCATAATGTGTAAAGGAAACCAATTTAATTTTTTGGGGGGTTTTTAGCCTAAGTATGGTGCATTTATAATGTGTAGAGGTAACCAAAAAAATTGGGGGTTTTAGCCTACATATGGTGCATTTAGTATGTGTAGAAGTAACCAAAAAAATTGGGGGTTTTAACCTAAGTATGGTGCATTTATAATGTGTACAGGTAACCCAAAAAAATTGGGGATTTTAGCCTAAGTATTGTGCGTTTATAATTTGTAGAGGAAACCAAAAATGTTGAGGGTTTTAGCCTAAGCATGATGCATATATAATATGTAGAGGCAACCAAAAACAATTGGGGTTTTCATCATGATACCAGGGTATGAGCTGGTTCTGCTAAGGCAGTGACCTCAGCAATCACTCCTAGGTGTGATCAAGCTTCAAGTAACTTCCATTTTGTTTTAAAAGGCAAATAAATAGATATTATTCCAAAAGAAGAAAGGTATATCCACCATGCCAAAACCAAGGGCCATTACCCAAGGGGGACTGTGGCCGCAAACCACTTAAACTAGCTTTTTCTTCAAGTAACTTAACACTCTATGTAGGAACCTTTGATGTTGTTGGCTTCAAGGAATATTTTGGTGTAAAAGTTCTTTGGATGTAGTCAGCATGTTGTAGGCATGGCACATGGTCAAGGGTTCAAGTAAAGGTTCAAGTAATGTATGCTCAAGGGGAGACCTTGCAGTTGTAAATATCATTGGGATTTTCTGAGGAAAGGTTGTAACCTTTTGCACACAGGCAAGTCAACAAGGTCCAAGTAACACACTAGGGGTGACCTTGTCTCATGGAAAAAAAAATTAGAACAAAGGTTCTCGCATATTTAAAAAAGGTAAGTCAATTCATCAACATTCCATAGGTAGTTTGATATATAGATATGATGGCTTACAATATGGGAACCTTTAAATGGAAGCCACTTACTTGGATGAACCGCTTTGAACTTTGAAGGATGCTGTTGGCCCCATTTTGTTCCAGTTATAAAATGTCCTATTTGAAAGTAGGTTGACCATTGTAGCTTTTTGAAGGGTAGATCCCAAGTTCCAAAGCCAAATCAAATTGACGCTTCCAAGAGGACAAATATTGACATGTGAAGTGCATCTCAAAATTGAAGGGATTTGGATAATGTTTTCATGGTTTTGTGTCCGTGCATGTTTCTTCTGAAATTATTCAATGGGATAAAGTTTTCATAGTTTTGTGGGCATGTTTCATCCTAAATTATGAATACGCCACAAATGACCATACCAAAGGTATGAGTAGTCCTCCTTAAAAGTTTTCTGGATAGGCCATCACAACAATTTCCATGGCTTGTTCAGGTGGCCATTTTACTCCAACAAGTAGGCCTTACACACACATTCCATGGTTTAAATTGAGAGCTGGAGGGCCAACCTTTATAACGCTTTTTTTTGGTTTGGTCCTTTGAAGCCTAGACATGCAGAGTTCATGTAGTTAATGGTACAGACTGGGGAAATTTGATACAATTTAGGGTTTTTGGCAAACCATGTTGAAAAATTGTAGGCCTCAACTTAGAAGTGTGTGTTCTCATTAATGTCTTACACTTGCTCTAATTAGTCAAGAATCTCAAGTTTCATCTAGACTTGTGGGACTCAATTTGGTATGCAAACAATGCAGACAAACTAACTGATTGTCCTCAATCATCGAGGCAAGGTAGCCTTAGTTGGTCACAAGTTCCATAAAGAGCAGGGGGGAGGTTTTGGGTGGGCAGCACTTTCACACTTTGTATTGTGCAGTGTTTTTAGTGTGTAATTGTACCTAGCCTAGTGTCTATTTTCTCCAAAATAAAAAACAGAGAAATATCAAACAAAACCAAGGTAAGAATTATTTTCAAGGGGATAAATTAATAATTACACAAGAAACACATACCTAATAGTCCAGATTCTCCAAAATTCAAAGCATGGAAAATATCAGTTTAGGATAAAATTGGTTGGTATGGTGATACTATCTGTGTAACCCACATTTGGTGTCGTATTCAGGTACTTTCCTAATCTTTTTTGTATGTGGTACATCTGCTGGTTCCACTTGTGATGTGAATCCATGGGTGGGAACACTATGAGTGGCAACCCTACCTTACCTTCAACTGACATTTGAAATAAATAATTGTCTAAAGGTCTAGCCCAAAAAAAATTTAAAAAAAAAATGGAAAATTTTATTGTCCCAACCATTGGGTATAACTATTACAAATAAACAACAAAAGGTATAGTTTGCATACTTGTTCCTCAACTGTTGAAATTCTGAGAAATTAAATTTGAAATTGCCTAACTTGGTTTTTCAAAATAAATGGCAACGAAGTGCCAACATCAGTCGAAGGTGCGGTAGTATAGGTATAGGAAATCAATGGTGGAAGACGCTCTAGAACTGCCATGGTAGAATCGCATACCACCTCTCGGAATGGCGTCCCTCCCTACAGGGCTCGACACATTTGTATCTGGAACAGGCCATGGTACAAAACTGCAGTAGAATCAAACACAGGTTAATAGTTGATCATGACCATCGGATCCAGGTTGATAGCTCAGGTAACATTTAAAACCCGGTTTTAAACCCTTCCCATTACCGTAGTCTCTTGGCAAGTTCCACACTAGTATTTGTATTATTACAAAAAAGTTGAAATATTAAAAATAAAATAAAATCGAAGAACAGCATTTGTTAATAGAGAATCTTTTTAAATTTTCTGGAATATTTTGTTTTTCGAAATGTAATCTTCAAAATAAAAGAATTATTATTCAAAACTGAGTTAATGAACTTGCCCTGGAACTAGGGTATTTATGTTTACGGTGCATTCAGTGGAAACACACAGTTAATTTCTGGATTCTGGAGTTACTCTAGTAATAACTCTGCTTTGGAGCCGTGGAATTTGGTGACCATCATAGAGGAAGCATTTATTTCTCCTTACAAAGTTAGTAACTACATATTACGGAAGTTCATCACCTAGCCCAGTAAATGACTAGGTGCTTATTCTGTAGAAAATCAAGTCCTTTGTGTGTGGCAAAATTGAACTGAGCCGATTCTGGTGGAGCGGAACTGGCAGGCGCGGTCTATTCCCTCTCCATTATGTACTAAATATTTAGTGAATTGTTTTGGAGAAAAGCTTTTAAAAGCAACGATTCTCTACTTTTGCCAACGAAGGAAAAAGAAAAAGGAAAACACCTGTAGATAAAAGTCCATGGTTAGGACTATGTAACCATGGTTATTAGGAATAATTGAGGCGGATGTGCCCAGACTATTTCTGGCAACTTGCAGCCACTCTGGTAACTTGCATCCTCTTGCTAGTTACTAGGCGTAACCATTGCTGAAGAGAATCAAGATGCCCTCTTTTCATCCATGTAGAGAGCGGTTCTGACATGTTCATCTGTACAGATATCGATCACCAATTCATTGGGCCAATGAGAGCTGAGGGTGGTGACTTGTGCTACCTTGTACCATCTTTCAATGGTTGGATACCACTTTGGTTACAATAAAAATTTCCTAAAAAACACTGGGTGGAGATTGTCCTTATGCATGGTAATGTACTAATTCTGCTACATTATATGAGGGGGGAGAGGCTGTCATTTCTGTCATCCAAGTCCCCAATCTCTTGCCGCTACTGCCAACTGGGCTTTAACCTCTAGGTCCATCCATCAGTGGGGGACGAATGGGGTCCCAGAATAGGCAGATGTTAAATCAGCTATGGGTCCTTAATGTCTCTTGCCCCTACTGCCAACTGGGCTTTAATCCCTAGGGCCAACCATCAGCAGGGGATGAATGGGGTCCCCAAACATGAAGATGTTAAATCAGCTAGGGGTCCTTAACGTCTGTTGCCCCTACTGCCGACTGGGCTTTAATGCCTAGGTCCATCCATCAGTTGGGGGACCAATGGGGTCCTGGAATGGCAAGATGTTAAATGAGCTATGGGTCCTTATTTATGGCCACAGTGAACCAGCACCCACCAGTGCACGATTTAGAATGAATGATAAGTGGTCAGGAAACAGTTTTCTGGCGGGTTCCAGTTCCCTAGCTAACCATGGTGGTTAGCTCAGTTGTTTTTTTTTCCCTACCCACCTACCAACAATGCACAGGCAGGTTGTTAGAAGGTAGGTAGGGAAAACAGCCCTTTAACTATGTATAAACCATCTACTTATGTAGAAGTTGCCTATTTTCCTACCTATCTGCCTATATGAGACCTATTTCCCACTGAATTGGTTACCAACATGAAACCAAATATTAACTCAGTTGAGCTTCATCCACAACTGAGTAATGACGGACATCCAGTGGATGGTGCTCTGGCGGGTGCTGGTTCATTGTGGCCCTTATTGCATGCAGTACAAAACGGCCTGCTTCTCGCTCTCCCTAATCTCTGACTAGTAGTCAGTTGCTGGTCCAAGGTATGTCTGGTGATGCTCAGACACACTTTGGGTTCTGCTGTACACATTTTGGGCTTGTAATGGGCACCTATACTGTATTGTCTTCCCAGAACGGGACAGGCCACGGCCACTGGCCTTGGCCTGATTCTATTCTTCTTCTCACATTAGGATAAACATCCAGCATATACCATAGTACAGTGCCAGCTTCAACACTACATAAATTATTTTTAGAAAAATTTTTAATTATTAATTTTTTTGAAAGAAATAAATTTTTTGAAGGAAAATATTTGAATCTTTAAAAATATTATTTTCTCAAAATGGATTTTTAAAAATTAATTAATGTCTTGACAGACATATATGCCTCAAAATTGGCAAGGTATTATGGTATAGGGTTATAGGTATACATGAAAACCAATGACAGTATTAGTTTTGGAAAACATTTGGAGAAAACGCCTGGCCAAGAGAGCCCTGCAAAACCATTAATACAATCACTGTCCGAAAGGATGCGCGACTGAATGAGTCCATGAAAACAGAACAAAGAAAGGCGGTAAAGTATGCCAAAAGGAATTGAACTTTGTACCTGGTCCCTAATGTAACCATGGCTCCTTAACACCGAGCCTTCACAATGTCCTCCACAGCCCACCAGTTCGCACACTGCCCAATTTTTGTCTGGGAATCGTAGCCCTCGAACCCTATGCTGCTCCTTACTTCCCCTCTTTAAGACTTGGCAGATTATTTCATTAGCATTGGGAGCATCCCACCGTCCCCAATGTATTTGTCCTACTCATGGTGAAGATGGCACCAAATATGTTGGGTTCCCCACTCTCGGGGTGTTATCCCACTTGTAAAGATGAGATCCAATTTCCTTAGTGTTACTGCAGGGTGTGTTCCCAAACCCATTTGGGAGTTTTTCCTCCACTAATTTGGGGGCGTTTCAGAAAGTGAAACGCTTGTGAGACCCATGGCCTTGGGCTTTACCCTACACATAAAGGACCTAGGCATCTGCATGTTACATTTTCAACTGTTGACATGCAAAAAAAAATTCTCCTACGAACTATCTTTTACATTGGGTGAAGCCCTAAGAGGGTATTACCAGAAACCAGGGCTCTGCTTGGCTCCGCCTCTTGAGCCCCTTTTTCCAGTGATGCCCCTGTGTTGGGGCTTTGTCCTACACTTTAAGCCATATGATCGAATACACCATGGCTATGGTGTTCTACATTCAAGGGAAGGAGCTTAGACATTAGTACTAAAGGTGAGCCAGCACCTACACCTTGGTACCTTCACCTTCTTGAGTGAGTCCTCATTTCAGAAGCTATATTTAACCTCTCAGAATAAATCTTAGATTTGGACACTGAGACCGCGATGTAGTTTTAGGACAGGATATTTATAATGGTAAGACTCTAGAACCAAATTTAGGATGCCACCAAAAACTTCGCCTGCAAGAAAGGGACCTAAAATTAAAACAAAAATAGGTTACCCCCCCTAAGAAATTCCCCAGGTAAAGAGCCTACCTAATCTGAACGTGACTGTATTCCATGTTTGGTGAATTCTTTTGGTGGCTGAGCAGTGCCTTTTTTTTTTCCCCAATTCCCTGATGGAGCTCGAGTGGCGAGCATCCCTAGGCAGATTTCGACTTAACTGGCGACTCTTTTCCGAGAGAAGTCATAAATGTGTAGCCAGTACACATGAATGTGGTGACCCCCCCCCCCCCCCCCCCACACCCCACACTCCCCCCCCTCATCCCTGCTTTTTTTTTTTTTTTATATACAAAATTTTTCTTAAA
>Ga0116231_10010104_pt1 | contig 15442 bp, 13 predicted proteins | sample S1TSphgellanicum_2_FD_89695 | JGI IMG/M metagenome (GOLD analysis project Ga0116231, IMG submission 89695) | Host-associated microbial communities from peat moss isolated from Minnesota, USA - S1T2_Fd - Sphagnum magellanicum MG | ecosystem: Host-associated > Plants > Peat moss > Unclassified...
CTGGACCCCGCTGGGGCCTAGAGGCCCCAGACCCCCACACTCTATATAAATCAAAGATATGGAGGTCTGGAGGCCCTGCCTCCAGCGGGGTGCAGGGGCAGAGTCCCTGGCCTTTCTTCCAATTTCGAAACAGTTTTACCCGGGGTTTTGCCCCCATTACTCCTACCACTCGTTGCTCTTTCATTTTGCGGCGTTCCTGTGCCGCGACATTGGCCGGCTGCGGAGCAGCTCACCCTACGGCATCGGCATCCATCTTCCATCCGCAGACGGGTGTGCAGAATGCCCAAGCATGCAATCTAAAAAACTTATTACGCAATATTATTCGCGTATAGATTGTAGCGCTCCAGGAAAATGCTAACTCCAGGTTATTTAGTTGTTGATTCATCGCGCGACCGGGATTAGAGATTTGTCCCAATTTGAAGATAGGCGGTGCAATGCGGGGTTGTAGCTGGGGATGGAGGCAGGTGTTCGGACGGGCGTTGCGCTTGCCGGTTAAGGACCGGCGCGGCGTGGCGATCCTGGAATTCGCCATGCTGTCCATCCCATTTTTCCTGCTGATCCTTGGCTTGTGCGAGGTGTCGTTCGATCTGTTCCTGCAGGAAGCGACCGACCTGGCTTTGCAGGCGGGCGCGCGGGAGATGGAGATCGGCGCCGGCACCGCCTCCACCAGTGAATCGAATTTTGTCCAGAACTACGTGTGCAACACCACGGCCGGCCGGTTGCTGGTCTGCAGCAATTTCCATCTGAAGGTACAGTTGCTGACCGGCACGCAGGATTTCTCGAGCCCGACGGTTTCCAACGGCACCTTGCCGCTGAACGGCAAGAACCTCGACCTGAGCAGCTATGACGGCGGCAGTACGGGTGCGAGCGTATTCTGCACGGCGCCGCCGGGCACGCTGATCATGATCAGCGCGATCTATGTGGGGCCGACCTTCATGAGCGGATTGCTGCCCGGGCTGTTCAATGAATATTACAACGGCAAGCCGGTGCATGCGGTGCTGTCGCAGATCGGTCTGGCCAGCGAACAATTTCCGGCCTCCACCCAAGCGGGAGCGGCACCGCAATGTTGAGAATGCGGAGGCTGTGGCGAGGCGCCGCGCGCCGTGCCATATCGTCGATGGAATTCGCGATGATCTCGCCGTTGGTGATCACCATGATCATCGGCGTGTTCGACGTTTCGAAGGCGATGATCCTGCGGCAGGAGGTGATCAATGCCGCGCACTCGATTTCTCTCACGGCAAGTTTGCTGGCCGTGCAGGCCAATGGCACGACGACGCTGACGCAGGCGCAGGTGCAATCGGTGGAATCGTCGATTTTCGCGGCGATCCCGTGGCTGCGCAGCGGCGTGGAGAAGGGCACGACCAGCGTGACGCTCTCGGGCATTTTATTCAGTGCGCTGCCGAGTTCCGCCTGCAATCCCTACACCACCTGCACCAGCTGGATTCCGTTCGTATTCTGGTCGGTGCCCTACCGGCCGACCAATACGTATGGCGCGACCTTCGTCTATCCCACGCGCGCCTGCGGACCGATGGTATCGGGTGTTTGGAATATCAATTCGTCACAGAATCAGCGGCTCACGGTTAACAACTTCATGAGCACGCTGCGCATCGGCGGCATCACCTATCCCGATCCGATTTTGGTGGCCGATGTGCGCTACAGCTATACGCCCGCGTTTTTCAGTTTCGTCACGGGCACGCTCGATTTCGTTTCGTCGGCCTATTGGCCGGTGCGGGTGGTGCCGTTCAACGCGGACACCACACCGGGCGGCGGCCAGAGCAACCAGTTGACCACCTATGACAAGGCGGGAACCGACACCAATACCGGCGCCCACTGCCCCGGCTATTCGTGAGGCGCGCCATGTCGCATTCCCGCCAGACTTGCCATCGAAAGCGACCCTGATGACTTTGCATTCCGCTTGCCACAGACTGGAGAGCCGTTTCGGCGCTGCCCGTCGCGGCGCAATTTCCATCATCTTTGCGACCATGATCGTGCCGCTGCTGCTGATCCTGGGCATCGCCGTGGATTTCAGTTTCTACATACAGGCTGTGGCGGAACTGAACCTTGCGGCTGACGCGGCGGCGATGCATGCGGTGCGGGCGATGGCGATGGCCTCGGCCAATTCAACCACTTATCAGAACGCCGGCACCTTGGCCGGGCAGCAATGGTTCGCGGCGCAAGCCGAACAGGTGCCGGGCGTGCAACTGACCGGCACCGGAACGCCGCTGCCAGTGACGGTGACGGTGAGCTACAAGGCACCGACCTATACGGCGACGGTCACGTATCAGGGCACGATCAATACGGTTTTCGGCCGTATCGCGGGGGTAAAGACCTGGCCGGTCGCGGGCACCGCGACTGCCTCGATCAGCGACAATTTCGTGGATATCGCGATCCTGATCGACAATTCGCAATCGATGCTGATCGGCGCCACCGCCTCGGACATTGCGGCGATGGATGCGGCGACGCCGTGCGCCCCAGTGACCTACAACGCGGCCATATCGGAGAATAATCATTATCCCGGGCTGAGCATGGACGCTTATGCGTATTACCTCAATGGGCCTACGCACGCGTACGGCAGCGGGCCTGCCGGCGCCACGGTCGGTTATGACAGCAGCGACCAGTCAATGCCGCCCTATACGGGCGTGAATGGTGCCGCGCCCAATTCGGCCCTTGAATTCTGCGATCCGAACCTGATCGGGGGTTGTGGCCCTGCGCCTGGGTATGGCTATCCGCCGGGAATCATTTATGGCAGCGCCACCAATGGCGCCACCGGTTCGGGCTCCTTCGGCCAGTACTATGAGACGGCGGCCCAGTCGGCCAAGAGCGGCCAACCGGTCGGATCCTGCAACAATGGGGGCGGCGCTCCGGGCATTGCCGGCAGGTATACGCCGCAATCGCCCTGCGCCTTTGCCTGCCACCAGAATGCCAATGGCGGGGATTGGTATGCGCTCGCACGCAGCACAACCAATCCGACAACGGGCAATCCGGTGCAGTTGCGGCTGGATGTGGTGCAGGCGGCGGCGCAAAGCGTGATCACCCAGATGGAGCAGTATAGCCCGGCGCCGCAGACTTTGCTGGGGATCGGCCTGTACACGTTCAACTCGTCGTTCCAGCCGCTCTATCCCTGCACCACCACCACCGGGTGCACCACGCAATTCGGCACCAACCTCGCCACCGCCTATTCGGATCTTACAGTGTGCGCCGGCACCCAGACCACGAACTGCCTGCTGCCGCCGATCACCACCGATGCGCCGCAAACCGACATCGCGGATTCGTTCTCGCAGGCCGCGACTTTTCTGGCCGGCAAGACCGGCACCGGCGCTTCCCAGAGCACCGCCTTGAGGAACATGTTCATCGTGACAGACGGGATCAGCGACTGGCCGGTGAATGGGAGCCAGGTGGTGGGCCCGATCGACCAGCTTGTGGTCAATCCCTGTCAGCAGCTGAAGAATCAGGGTTTTACGATTTACGTTCTCTATACGCCCTACCAGCCTTTGCCGACCTGGACGTATTCCTATGGCACCAATCCGGCTTCACCGGTGGGCACCTATCCGGCGGGCCTGACGCTGCAGAATTTCGTCACCGAGACGGATCCGGCAAGCTTCCCGAACTACAATGCCAATTATACGGTGAATGTGCCGACACCCGATACGCCGGTGACGGCCGCCCTGCGGGCATGCGCCTCCGACCCTTCATATTTCTACACGGCGACCAACCAGGCCGACATTACCGCTGCCATGAACGCGATGCTGTCCTCGGCGCTGAATGCTTCGGCCCGGGTGGTGAATTAGGGTGCGATACACCCTTCTGCTTGCCTGCAATGCTCCTGGGCCGGGAGTCTTGGCCCAGGGGGCAGCGACGGAAGTTACAATTTCAAACTTATTTCGGGGCCCGGCAGCGCATGGCAGGCTCGTTGCAGGGTTGCGCGTGAGCGAGGCGGAGGCTACCAAACGGTGACGCTCGCGATTTCGTGTTCGCGGCGGCCGACAGGTTGTAATGGACGCCGGACAGTTCGGTTCCCGGGTTGAATAGGGCGCCCGGAACTCAATTTATTGGTTCCAGAGGCCAAATTGCAACCGCAGGAGGCGCGCGGTAGAGACGGCGTGTTTTAATTCAGATTAAAATATCCTTGATAAGGGCGAACGGACGCGGTAGAGATTTGTCCAAATTTCAGGATTAGTTAACCAGTGTCTCAAAATCTTTCACCCCCGCGAGGCTGGCGCGACCGCATGGGAGGCCGCGCCCGCAGGGACCGAAGGGGGGCGGTGGTGCTGGAATTCGCCATTCTGGCCATCCCGTTCTTCACCATGGTGCTCGGCGTGTGCGAGATTTCGTTCGACCTGTTCACGCAGGAGGCGCTGAATCTGGCCCTGCAGGATGGCGCCCGGCAGATGGAAGTGGGGGCCGCGCTGAACACAACCGGGGAAGGCAATTTTGTCAGCAGCTTCCTCTGCAACACCACGGCCGGCCGCCTGCTGATCTGCAAGAATATCCACGTGAAGGTGGAAGTGGTCACCATCGACTCGACTGACTATGTCAGCGCCACGGATTTTTCGAGCTCCTCGGTCTCCACGGGAGGGCTGCCGATGAACGGGCAGACGCTGGATCTTTCGGCCTATGACGGTACTAATGGCATCGGCGTGTTCTGCACCGCGCCGCCCGGGGCACTGATCATGGTAAGTGCCATTTATGTCGGCCCCACCTTCCTGAGCGGGCTGTTGCCGGGCTTCTTCAATCAATACGACGCCAACGGGAACCCGATCCACGCCGTGCTCTCCCAGGTGGGCGTGGCGAGCGAGAATTTCCCCGGAACACAGTCCACCGGGGCGGCGAAGCAATGTTGAGGCATCGCAGGCTGTGCCGGCGCGCCGTCGCCGCGCTGGAATTCGCGCTGGTGGCACCGGTGCTGGTGATCATGATCATCAGCGTGTTCGAAATCTGCAAGGCGCTGATCATCCGCCAGGAAGTGATCAACACCGCGCACTCCATCTCGCTGACCGCGAGCCTGATCGCCGTGCAGGGCAACGGCACCACGGCCCTCTCGCACAGCCAGGTGCAGGCCGTGGAATCGGATATTTTCGTTGAAATTCCGTGGCTGCGCGACGGGATCGAGCAGGGCAATGCGAGCGTCACGCTTTCGGGCATCGAATTCAGCGAACAAGACCCTGGGTCCACCGGCACGGTCTGCGCACCCTATACGAATTGCGCCACCTCCTTCAGCCCCTATGTCGCCTGGTCGGTGCCCTACCAGCCGGCGCAGAACGGGTTGAGTTCGTATGGCATCACGTTTGCCGCGCTCACGCGCCCCTGCGGCAAGATGACGAGCGGCATCCTCGACATCACCGGCGACGCGAATACGCCGATCACCTACGCCAATTTCATGACCACGCTGCGGGTGGGCGGCATCACCTATCCCGATCCGATCCTGGTGGCTGACGTGAGCTACACGGAAACCATCTCCTCCTTTCCTCTCACGCTGTTCGCGGGAAACACGCTCACATTCGTGGCATCGGCCTACTGGCCGGTGCGGGTTATTCCGTTCAATGCCAATACCTCACCCGGCGACCAGATCGGTTCGGGCGAACTCACCGTCTACGATCCGGCGAACCAGGACAAGAGTGCGACCGCCCATTGTAAAGCGAACGGCGTGTCGCTGCCATGAATTTCGATCCGCCACCTGCCGTAGGGTGAGCGTCAGCCCACCCATTCCAGCCGCCCGAACACCACTAGATCCCCTCAGGGAAATATCATGAAACGCCAATTACGTTGCGCCCTCCTTGCCGAAAACCGCAGCGGCGTCACCTCGCTGCTATTCGCCATCATGATGGTGCCGCTGATCCTGATCCTGGGCCTGGCGATCGATTTCGGTTTTTATATCGACGCGTCCTCGAAGCTCGACCTCGCGGCCGATGCGGCGGCGATGCATGCGGTGCGCGCGGCCAGCATGGCGGCCAGCAACGGCACCACCTATCAAAATGCGGGTCTGCTCGCCGGCGAACAATGGTTCGCGGCCCAGGCCGAAGTGGTGCCAGGCGTGGCACTCACCGGCGGGGCACCTGTGCCCCCGTCCGAAGCCGGGAAAAATTGCACCACGGGCACAGGCCCCTCGCCGGCGACCGTGACGGTGACTGTGTGCTACACGGCGCCCACCTACACCGCCACGGTCACCTATACGGGCACGACCAACATTTTTTTCAGCAAGCTCGTCGGGATTTCAACCTGGCCGATCGCCGGCACCGCGACATCCACGATCACCAACAGCTTTGTCGATTTCGGAATCATGATCGATAATTCGCAATCGATGCTGATCGGGGCGACGACAACCGACATCACGACGATGAATGAGAATACGCCCTGCGCCCAAGTGACCGCGAATCCGGCAATAACGGACAATAACGGCTATCCCGGGCTTTCCATGCAGGCCTACTCCTACTTCTTCAACGGCCTGAACAATCCGTATGGGCAAGGGCCGATCGGGTATTATTATTACCAGAATGCGAATGGCCAAATTGTGCCGCAGACGCTGCCATCCCTCACCGGTCCCGCTGCCGGGCAGCAATGCGACCCTAAACTGATTGGCGGGTGCGCCTATCCCGCGTCGATCATCTATGGCGGCGCCGGCAAACCCTTGCTTCTGACGAAGAATACGGGCAACAACATTATCGGCGCCTGCAATAATGGCGGCGGCGCGCCCGGGGCCGCCGGCCCCAATACGCCGCAGGCCCCCTGTGCTTTTGCCTGCCACCAGAATGCGAATGGCGGGGATTATTATGCCGAGGCCCGCAAGCTTGGCGTGACGCTGCGGCTCGATATCGTCCAGCAGGCGGCGCAAAACCTGCTGACAACCATGCAAAACTACAGCAAGCCGCCGCAGACTTTGCTGAATGTTGGTATCTATACGTTTAATAGCAGCCTTCAGCCGGTTTATCCCTGCACCAGCCTTACCGGCTGCGCCTCGCCTTTCGGCGACGACCTTGGGCAGGCATCGAAAGACATCAAGCCTTGCACCGGCACAGAAACAACGGGCTGCCTGATCCCGCCCATCACGCTGGACAAGCCGAACACGTATTTTCCAAACGTGTTCGCGCAGGCCGCGGCCTTTCTGGCCGGCAAGCCGGGCGATGGCTTGAGCCAGGCGACAGCATACAAAAACCTGTTCATCATCACCGACGGCGTTTCCGATTGGAACATCGATGCCAACAACCAACCGGTCGGCGTGAATCCCGACGGCTCGCCTAATGGTGGCGTGCAGCAGGCGGTCGGCCCGCTCGACCAATTGATCGTGAAACCCTGCGACGCGCTGAAGAATGCGGGATTTACCATCTATGTGCTCTACACGCCCTACCAGCCGCTACCGACCTGGACCTATTCCTACACGCAACAGGCTTCGTTGCCGGCCGGTGTGAATTACTACCCCTACGGCGTCACCCTGCAGAATTTCGTCACGGAAAATGATCCGACGACCTTTCCCGACTATAACCCGCAGCTGACGCAGCCGGACACACCGATTCAGGCGGCCCTGCGCGCCTGCGCCACCAACTCGAACGGCTTCTACACCGCGAACGATTCCGCGGACATCAACAACGCCCTCCAACAGATGCTGGCTACCGCACTGAACTCGGCGGCCCGCGTGACGAACTGAGTGTGGTTGTTTGAGTCGTTCAATTTGCGGGGTTTGCCTGGTGCGAAGAGGGTGGGCTGCGGGGCAGCCCACCCTAGGGTTGGCCGGGGCGTGAGCCTTTCACGCATTCCCCAAACGCGATGCCGGGGTCGCGTCGCTTAACCGTTAATCAATCTGGTTTTTGGTATTCATGGATTTCTTGTGGCGTCCATGGATATCCGATGCAGCGCGGGCGACTGAATTTTGCAAGCGGCCGCGTGGTGCGCGATCGCATCGGATCGGCGGCGCTGGAATTCGCCATCGCGATATCGTCGCTGATGGTGCTGCTGCTCGCCTCATTCGAATTGGGCTACGATTTCTTCGTCACGCAAGCGCTGGATTACGCGGTGCACGTGGCAGCGCGCAGCGTGCAGGTGGGGAGCGCGGAAGGGGCGGCCACCGGCAGCAACGCCGCAACCTGGGTGAGCCAGCAGGTGTGCCCCGCGCTGGGCAAAATGCTGAGCTGCAGCGGGCTCTATGTGAGCATCACCGCCATCCCCAATGGTACCGGCCAAAACTACTACAGCTATATCAGCGCGAATCCGCCGAGCCTCGCGAGCCTCATGGCCTCCACCAACGCCGTATGCACCGGCACCGGGGGGCAGATGCTGCTGCTGCGCGCCTACTATCTCAGCCCCACCTTTCTCGGCCTGCTCATCCCCTCATGGTCGCAACCCTCGCCCTCCGGCAACGGCACCCGCGTGCACGTAAGCTACGCTTCGGCCGGGTTCGTGGATGAGTATTTTACCGGGGGCGAAATTGGATGCTGAGGGGAAGCAAGAAGGAAGAGTCTTCTTTTTCTGAAGAAAAAGAAGCAAAAAGACTTTTATTCCGGCGCCTGCGGCAAGATACGGACCATGGCCCCGACCATGGCGACAGCGAAGAAACAAAAGTCTTTTGCTTCTTTTCTTCAGAAAAGAAGTGCTTGCTTTCTCGCTTCGGCGCAACGCGCGCCGTCGCCGCGATGGAATTCGCACTCATCGCACCCATCATCCTCGCCCTCACCCTCGCCTCGCTCGATGCCGCGCGCGAGCTGCTGATCTACGGGCAAATCCATAACGCGGCCAATGCCATCGCACAGGCGGCGGAAAAACTCTCCGTCACCACGGATCCCACCACCGGGCTGCTCACCAGCGAACTCACGGCCAACCAGATGCAGCAGGCGCTCAGCACCATCTATGCCGAAATCCCCGGCCTCAACCTGGGCAATGGTGGCAGCCTGTTCTCCGGTTCTTTCGGCGCGGGGCTGAGCTCAATTTCGTACACGCCGTCATGTACCACAACCACGGGATGCGGATCGCAAACGCCGGTGGTGCTGTGGACCACCCAGCTCAGCGTGGGCGGGCCGATGCTGCAAGCCCCCACCTACCGGCCCTGCGGCTACTCGCCAACGCAGGTCGCGCATCTGCCGAATACCAGCCTCTCCATGATCGAACTGGAAAGCCCGGTTGTCGCCGGCGGCACGGCAATGACATTGGTGCCGCAGGTGGTGGCGGATGTGGCCTATCAATTCACACCCTGGTTCCCCTATTTCGGCTCCACGGTGGTTCTCTATGCGAGCGCCAGCTACCCGGCGCCGATCGGCGCGCTGAATGCCGCGATCACGATCAACACGAGTGCTTCGACGACGGGCGTGGTGTCGTGCAGTTGAACCGGCACGGCGCCGCCAAGCATCGCGGCCGGCGGGGTGGCGCCGCGCTGATCTTCGCGATCATGGCCGTGCCGATCGTGGGCACCACCGGCCTTGCGGTGGATTACGGCCTGTGGACGCAAACCTACACGGCGCTGGATGTGGCAGCCAACATGGCCGCGCTGAACGCGGCCCGCACCGCGACGGCCGCTTATCTCGCGAACGATTCGAACTATGTGGCGGAAGGGCAAACCGCCGGCGCGCAATGGTTTACGGCAGCGCTGAGCCAGCAAACCTATAACGCGATCACGGGCAAGATTACGCCGGCCGTCAATGTTACCTTCGCCAATGCGGCCATGACGGCGACAGTGACGTTCAGCGGCTCGCTGAAATCGATTTTCGGCAATCTGTTCCAGGTGACGAGCTATACGATGGGCGGCCAGGCGGTGGCCTCCATACCCGTCTCGCCCTATACCGAAGTGGTGCTGTTCCTGGATAATTCCTCGTCCATGGATATCGCGGCGAGCGTATCGGGCATCAATCAGCTGATGACGCTGTCGGCCTGCGATCCCTCCAACGCCTATTACGATCCCAACGGCAGCACGACGAACAAGGCGAACTGGACCAACCAGTCGGAGAACGCCTACGGGGTTTATGAGCTTTCGTATGACGGGGTCACGTTCAACGGCAATACCGCGGCAGGGGAGACACTATCGCCCGCGGTGAATGATCCTGCGCCGACCACACCTTTCCCGACGGCCACGGCGAACGAATACCCGACCGGCACGATGACGGCCACGAATGGCAGCAGTAGTTTCTCCTTCGGGGCCGCCTATGTTTCGACATCGTACGCAACGGGGCAGACCTGCCAGGGCGTTCTGCCCAAACAGTCGGACGGTAATTACCCGATCCCTGGCCCGCCCTGCGCCTTCGCTTGCCACTGGACCAGCACGGCCTCCACCGATGCGCGCGGCGGCACGGCCGATTTGTGGGGGCTCGCGCGCCGCAACAACATTTCGCTCCGGTTCGATCTGCTGAAGAACGCCACCAATATCGTGCTGGCCCAGATGCAGAGCGACAATATCGCCGCCATCAACAATCTTTCCGTCGGCGTCTATACATTTAACAGCTCGGTTACGCAGATCTACCCGGAGAATTGCACGCCCCAGGCTTCCGGCTGCGAGGCCGGCAGCAATTTCACCACGGCGGAAGAGGCGGTCGGCTCGCCGCCCACCTACCCGTCGGTGACGGATACGGGGATACAGCCGCATCTGGGCGGCCTGACCGGCGATAACGACGACACCGCGTTTCCGGAGGATATGAACAGCCTGGCCACCAGCTACGTGACGGCGGCCGGCGACGGCACCACATCGGCCAAATCGAAAAAAGTGCTGATGATCGTGACGGACGGGTTTCAGGACGATCCGCATCAGGTGCAAGGCTCCGCCAATGAACGCCGGGCTTTCGACCCTTCGTACTGCACGCAGTTCAAATCCATGGGCTATACGGTGTATGTCGTTTACACGCCGTATTATCCTGTTGTTCACACGGCCTATCTTGCCAATAACTGGGCGACGATCGTGCAGGGCACAGGATCCACGTCGATTGCCTACAACCTCCAGCAATGCGCCTCATCGGCCTCGGACTATATCGCGGCGACAGACCAGACGACGCTGAATGAGGCGTTGCTGAATTTCCTGAAGAATGCGCTCAACCAGCCGGCGCGGTTTACGAAGTAGGCCAGCCCTTCGGGCAGGGGTTTTTGTCGCTGTCCCCATAATGCGGTAAGACCGGCGCATGGAACACGTCCCTGCCGTTTCACCCCAAGAGGCTGCTCCCGCCGCTGCCGCGGATTACACGGTGCCGCAGGCCTGGGACACCTATTCGCCCGCCGAGCACGCCATGTGGGACAGGTTGTTCGACCGCCAGGTGGCGATGCTGCCGGGACGGGTGACACCTGCCTTCATGGACGGGCTGGACGTTTTGCGGCTCGGGAAGCCAGGCATCCCGGATTTCGCGGAACTCTCGGCGCGGCTGCACGCGCTCACCGGCTGGTCGGTGGTGGCGGTGCCCGGGCTGGTGCCCGATGCGGTGTTTTTCGAACACCTGGCGAACCGCCGCTTCGTCGCCGGCCGCTTCATCCGCACACCCGAGCAGCTTGATTACCTTGAGGAGCCGGACGTGTTTCACGACGTGTTCGGCCATGTGCCGCTGCTGGCGAACAAGGTTTTCGCCGACTATATGCAGGCCTATGGCGAGGGCGGACTTCGCTCGCTGCGCTACGGCTCGCTCGCCAAACTGGCGCGGCTGTATTGGTACACCGTCGAATTCGGGCTGGTGCGCGCGGGCGGGGATTTGAAGCTGTATGGCGCGGGCATCGTTTCGAGCTACGGCGAATCCCTCTTCGCGCTCGATGATCGATCGCCCAACCGGATCGGCTTCGATCTGAAACGCGTGATGCGCACGCAGTACCGGATCGATGATTATCAGCAAACCTATTTCGTGATCGACAGTTTCGAGGACCTGTTGCGGCAGACGCTGGATACCGATTTCGCGCCGCTCTACGCGGAACTGGACTCGCTTCCTGATATCGGGAGCGACGCCATTCTGCCGGAGGACAATGTACTCAGCCGCGGCACTCAGGCCAAAAGCAAGAAAGATCTTCTTTTCTGAAGAAAAGAAGCAAAAGACTTTTATTTTCTCCGCATGTTCCACGTTTGAGGTCAAGAAACGTACCTGGCCGCGAGCGCAGGAATAAAAGTTTTTTGGTTCTTTTTTTCAAAAAAGAACTGCTTATACCTGGCTAGATGGATTTTGACTCTTGCCCGGCCGGGACCCCCCACCCCGACCCTCCCCACAAGGGGGAGAGAGAAGAAGAGCGACGGTCAAAGTCACTTCAGGTTGTGATTTTTTACGTCACTATGTTCCGCGGTGCACCCGCGACAAAAGCTTCGATATTATCAACAAGCTGATCGGCCAGTATCTGCATGGCCTCGGCACTTGCCCAGGCCACATGCGGGGTGACGATCAGATTGGGAATGTCGTTGGCCAGCAAGGGATTTCCGGAAACAGGGGGTTCCTCGGTGAGCACGTCGAACCCCGCGCCGGCGATTTCGCCCGCGCGGAGCGCATCGGCGAGGGCCTGTTCATCGACCAGGCCGCCGCGCGCGGTGTTGATGAGGATGGCGTTGCGTTTCATTGCCTTCAGCTCGGCCGCGCCGATCATCAAGCGGGTTTGCGGGGTGAGCGGCACGTGAAGGGTGATCACGTCGCTTTCGCGCAGGAGGGTCGCAAGATCGACCAGGCCGTCGGCGGGACGTAAGTCGTGTGCGATCACCTTCATGCCGAGCGCCTCGGCGCGCGTGCCGATCGAGCGGCCGAGCGCGCCGTAGCCGACGATCCCCATGGTCGATCCGGCGATGTCGGCGATTGGGTGCGTCAGGAAGCAGAACTGCCGGCTGGCGGACCAGGCGCCAGATTGCACATCTCGCGCGTAGGGCAGCAGGCTGCGGCGCAGCGCGAACATCAGCGCGAGCACGTGCTCGGGCACCGTGTTGAAGGCGTAGCCGCGGATGTTGGAGACGACAATGCCGCGCGCCGTGGCGGCCTTGACGTCGATCACGTCGGTGCCGGTGGCGGCGACGGCGATCAGTTTGAGATCGGGCAGCTGCGCCATCATCTCGGCGTTGATGCGCACTTTGTTGGTGATGGCGATGGTGGCGCCTGCGAGGCGCGCCACCACTTCAGCCGGCGCGGTGACTTCGTGTTCCAGGTAATCGTGCGGGAAAGCGGGGGGATGGAGGGTGGCCCTCAGCGTCTCCCGGTCGAGGAAAACGATTTTTTCCATGCGCGGGGCTACGCCGCTATCTGGATGGGTGCAGCCTCGCCGGTGCGATAAAATTCCTCGGCGGCGGCGGCCCCGCTGCCGGGTTCCACTTTGATGCCGAGGTCGCGCATGGCCATTTCCGAGCCGGTGATGGCGGCGAGGCACATCAGCTCGTTGAGGTCTCCAAGATGGCCGATGCGGAAGAGTTTGCCGGCCATCTGGGCGAGGCCGGCGCCGAGGGCGAGGTTGTAGCGCTTGAAGGCGCGGGAGATCACCTCGGCGCCGCTGAAACCTTCGGGCACCATGACGGCGCTGACCGTGTCGCTATACCATTTGGGTTCGGTGGCGCAGAGCGGCAGCTTCCAGCCTTCCAGCACGGCGGCGCGCACGCCGGAGGCGAGGAAGCGATGGCGGGCAAACACGTTTTCGAGCCCTTCCTCGAACAGGATGGCGAGGGCCTCGCGCAAGCCATACAGCATTGGCAGCGACGGTGTGTAAGGGAAGTAGCCGTCTTTGTTGGCTTTCTGCATGTCCTCGATGTCGAAAAACGCGCGGCGCAGGGGGTTGTTGCGGCGGGCGCTGCGGCCGGCCTCCAGCGCCTTCTGGCTGAAGCAGGAGATGCCGAGGCCGGCGGGCAGCATGAGGCCCTTCTGGCTGCCGGTGATGGCACCGTCCACGCCCCATTCATCCATGCGGAAATCGATGGAGCCGATGGAGCTGACGCCATCGACGAAGAGCAAAGCGGGGTGCTTGGCGGCATCGATGGCGCGGCGCACGGCGGCCACGTCGCTGGTGACGCCGGTGGCGGTTTCGTTCTGCACCACCATCACGGCGCGGATGGCGTGGTCGCGGTCGGCTTGCAGGGCTGCGTGGATATGTTCCGGTTGGGCGCCGGTGCCCCATGGCTCTTCCTGCACCTCGACTTCTAGGCCGTGGCGGCGGGCGAGGTCGATCCAGAGATGGCTAAACTGGCCGTAGCGCGGGGCGAGCACGCGGTCGTTGGTGCTGAGCGTGTTGGTGAGCACCGCTTCCCATGAGCCGGTGCCGGTGGCGGGGAAAATGAAGGCCTGGCCGGTGGTGGTCTTGAACAGTTTTTTCAGGTTCTCGAAGAGCGGCAGGACGAGTTCGGGGAAGACCGGGCTGCGGTGGTCCTCCATGGGGCGGTGCATGGCGGCGAGGACGCGGTCGGGCACATTGGTGGGACCGGGGACGTGAAGAAAGTGGCGGCCGGACATGCGTTTCGAACTCCCTGAAGGCTCGTCTTGGTTTGCATGGGAGCGAATAGGGAGGAACGCCACCTCCGGCAAGCGCCACCTTCGCCCAGGCTGGTGCACGGAATCGCTCCTGCCCTAAATGTTGAGCGGCCAGAGCCAGGCGGCGCCGCGGACGCCGGAGCTGTCGCCGTGGTGGTTGCGGACGATCGGGGTTTTTGTGTCCGCGGCGATGGTGTAGCAGGCGAGGCGTTTCGGGACTTCGGTGGTGAGATGCGCCATGGCGGAGAGGCCGCCGCCCAGGACGATGATGTCGGGATCGATGATGTTCACCACGATGGCGAGGCCGCGGGCGACTTGGTCCGCGTGGCGGTGCAGGGCGATTTGCGCTTTTGTGTCGCCGGCGGCGGCGCGGGATTGCAGGGTGGTGGTGTCGCTGTGGCCGGGGCCGTCGGCGGCTTCGGCGAGGGAGGGGCCGGCGATGTAGCGTTCGAGGCAGCCTGCGTGGCCGCAGAAACAAGGTTTTGGGGGGAGTTCCTCTGTGGTGGGCCAGGGGAGCGGGGTGTGGCCCCATTCGCCGGCGATGCGGTGAAGGCCGGGGAGCACGGCGCCGTTGACCACGATGCCGCCGCCGCAGCCGGTGCCGAGGATGACGCCGAAGACGACCTGTTTGCCGGCGCCGGCGCCGTCGGCGGCTTCGGAGAGGGCGAAGCAGTTGGCATCGTTCTCGACGCGGACGGGGCGGTTGAGGGCGGCGGCGAAGTCGCGGTCGAGCGGGCGGTTGTTGAGCCAGGTCGAGTTGGCGTTTTTGACGAGGCCGGTGGCGGGGCTGATGGCGCCAGGGATGCCTATGCCGATGGTGCAGGTGATGTTGAGTTCGGCTTCGGCGGCATGGATGAGGGCGGCTGTGGTGCGGATGGAGGTTTCGTAGTCGCGCGGGTTGGGGACGCGGCGGCGGAGCGCGATGGTGCCGTCGGGGGCCAGGACGGCTATTTCGATTTTGGTGCCGCCGAAATCGATGCCGATGCGATGTGTCATGGGGTGAGTTAAGAATGTTCTTTTCTGAAGAAAAGAACCAAAAGACTTTTAAGTCTCCGCTGCTCCCACGATCGAGGCCA